>LSQX01163942.1_pt1 | contig 22128 bp, 16 predicted proteins | sample 654561 | NCBI WGS metagenome assembly LSQX01 (sample SAMN04489861, study PRJNA283612) | anaerobic digester metagenome | isolation source: 4 biogas reactors fed with cattle manure at either 37C or 55C with and... | place: Denmark: Kongens Lyngby | collected 2014
GTGCCCGGGGGCAGCGGCACATTGATTGTCTGTCCGTAGGCGGCAGGGCCGCCCCGCTCGTTAATGAACCCTGTGCCGGGATACAAAGTCCGGCCGTCCTGGTGCAGCGAGATATGCAGGACCCCTGGATCATTGTAGAAAATATCCTGGGTGCCGTCGCCGTGGTGGGCATCGGTGTCCACAATGGCAATCCGAAGATCAGAGCCATAGGTATGGCGGATGTGTTCCACCATAATAGCCTCGTTGTTGATGGTACAAAAACCCCGGGAGCCGTGGACGATACGGTTGGCATGGTGCCCGGGAGGCCTCAGCAGGGCAAAGGACCGTTTGACCTTGCCGGTAAGCACCAGGTCAGCCGCGGTGACCGTCCCGCCCGCAGCAATTCTGTGGGATTCGGTAACCACCCGGTCCACCGAAGGAACGCAGATGTGGGCCCGGCTGATTTCCACATCACTGGCAATCCCCGGCCGGAACTCCTCTATCCCCGGCATGTCCAGAAGCCCTTCCTCCATGATCTGATCCCGGGTATATAGGAGCCGCTCCTCCCTCTCCGGATGATCCGGTGTAATGGCCCAATCAAAGGCAGGGAAGAACACCAGCCCTACTCTATGGTTACCGGCCTGCATCGGCCTTACCCCCTTTCGCTCCGGCAGCAATCCGCCGCACATTGGGCCGCACTTGGGCCCTGATGGTTAAGATCCGGCCCACTGTATGGAAGCCCCGCACCATGTTAAAGCTCTCTTCTTCTATGATGCTGATGTCCTTTAGATCCATCACGCCCAGCCTCTTGCCCTGCTCCGCCGCCCACCGCTGTGCTTCCTGCCTGGCTTTGTTCAAATCAAAGAACATGGGCCTATGGATCTTGCCTATGTAGTCCATTTCTGGCACAGTAGCTGCTCCCAGGGCAGTGTCAGCATGGTAAGTCACGGCCGCGGTGGGCCGGCTGGCGGCAGCACCGATGGCATTGGCCTCTTCATGGTAGGGCAGTACCTCCCAGCCTATACCCATTGCCTGGGCTGCCAAGGGGATAAACACCTCTGCCGGGCCCCCCAAACCGATGAGCACCCTGGGCCGAATGTCCGGCGGTGCCAAAAGCTCCGAAATGGTGTAGACCGGCCGGGATTCCAGATAGGCGTAAGCCTCTTCAATGGCTTCCATCAGCTGCCTGGTGAACCCGTTGATTACCTCCTGGGCAGCCTCTTCTATCCCCAACCCCAAGGCCCTGGCCAGCTCTGCTACTGCCCTCTGGGCACGGGCGGCATCGCCGATGGAGGTCAACCCCAGGGCCGCCGCGGCATCGGTGGGAGTTGCCCTGCTGCCTCCGAGGGCAGCAGGGGTACCAGCCCGCTTGGGGCCGATGAGAAGCCTAGGGGCTCTAGTCCCGCCCCGTGCCCCTTCGATTACCCGGATCTCCGAATCGCCGCCTAGGCCGATGGAGCGGGCAAAAAGCGCCGGCACCAGCGTCTTGTGGCCTGCGATCTCTGCCCCCTGGGGTTCAAAGACCGGTTCACCTGATACTTGTACAGCAATATCGGTGGTAGTCCCGCCTATATCCACAATCACGGCATTGCCGTGCCGATGCTCTGTCAGCGCCTGGGCACCCATCAAGCTGGCAGCCGGCCCGCTTAAGATGGTCTCAATCGGGCGGATGAGGGAATCCTCTAAGGTCATTGTCCCCCCATCGGCCTTCAGCAGGTAGACTCGGCCGATGCTCCTCCCCCGGAGCATCAACCGTTTTACCATCTCTACAAACCTGGCCTGCTGGCCGGCGACACTGGCATTCAGGTAGCTAGTGGCAAGCCGCCGGGGGAAATTGGGCCGGCCGGATAACCGGTGACCTAGAGTTATATGCCTAAAACCAAAACTGCCCTCCTGGGCCAGGGCCTCAATCTCCAGCTCCTGGGAGGGATTGCGGTGGGAGAATTTTCCCACTGCCGCCAAGGCCTCCATCCCCGCCTGCCTGGCTGAGGCTAAAGCAGCCTTGACTTCTTCAGGAATAAGGCCAGCTGTTTCCCGTCCCCTGTGATCAACTGAGCCGGAAAGCCTGTACACAGGAAATCCCAGATCTAGGTCTTCGATCCGCATACCCGGCCCCGGTACAGCTGCCACAAAGACCGGCTCCCCCCGCCCCTCGACAACGATATTAGTCGATAAAGTAGTACTTAGGTGCAGCTCCAGGGGTTCCGCACCCCGCCAGCTGCCGAGGATGGATTCCAAAGCCGCCGCAGTGCTCTCCACCAAATTGTCCTGGTCGGTGGGCACTTTGCCGGTGGCCACTACCAAGTCGTCCTTGATCAAAGCAGCATCCGTATTGGTACCGCCCACATCAATTCCAGCGATATACATAGCTCCACCTTCCATGTGCTCTTCCAAGGTATATCTGCCTGCTCACAGTACCGCCTTCCCCGGCACGCAGCAGCTGCCGCCAGGCCCACCAGACAGTCCCAGCAGCATTACCAGCATCGAGTAGATGCAGGGTAGGTATTCTATGTACTCAGCCCATCTAGCTGCCTGTGGGATACTGAATGCAGATGATCCTCTGAGAAAAAAACCTGTACAGCAGGAGACTTAAAGGGAGAGAACCGCAGGTTGTGCTGGTAGGACAAAACATTGGGAAGCGGCGCACCTCCGCTTCCCCTCACATTTCCTTATCCCTGGTAAATACCCTTGATCAGGACTACCGGCGTGCCGGCATCGGCAGAACCGCTGACTAAGTCAGCCAAGGTGGCCAAGATGTCCTTCAGCCGCCGGGGGGTAGTACCTTCTGTCGTCATGCTGTCTGGACTGAGATCATTGGCTTGAGCCTCTTTGATGGCCCTTTCAATTTCATCAAAGGATTTGCCCTGGGCGTGGAGGTGGTCCACCAGCATCTTGTACTTTACCCCACACCGCACTTGATCCCGCAGCCCCGGTGTAGAACCGAAGGTAGTCACGGGATCAGCCAATTCGTATATACCGGTAGCAGGGTCTTTATAGGCACCATCGCCGTAAATGAGGACTTCCACCGTGCGGCCGGTCCTCTGCAGAATCTCGCTTTGAACCGCCTGGGTGATCTTTTCACAATCCCTTGGGGCCAGCTTGAGCTTACCGTCACTGGACATGTTGCTCCCCAAAAGCCCCCATTCGCTGCGGATTTCTCCATTGCTGCAGAGCTCCTGCAAGGTGATGCAGTTATCTAGTTCCTCTTGAATCCGCCTCTGGGTTTCCCTTCTGGTGCGGATATCGGCAGCGATGACTCCATCAGGCTGTTCTGCCATCACTGCCAGCGGATCATTGGCATAGAGGATCACTGCCTGCGCCCCCTGCCGGCCAATGATCTCTTTGTAATACGAGCCGTAATCGATCCTGGTTACAGGATGCAGGAGCATCTCCTGGGGAATCTCGCGATGGTACAACACAGCATCGGGCCCGCCGCTGGCGGCTGCATATGCAGGGTCAATGACCTGATTGCCTACTTCGTCATTGGGATAAGAAAACTGTACTACCACTTTCCCCTTGGGTACAGCCTTTGCCAAACCCTGAAGCACAACACTGAAGCGGTTGCGGCTGGCGATGGGATAGACAACACCCAGTGTAGACGTATCCTCCAGCCCCAGCTTTTCCTTAACCTCCGCGGCAACCTGTTCAACAGTAACGATGTTGTTCTGCACCCTGGCAACCACTGACTCTGTAATACATATGACATCGCCATCATCCAAAAGCCCATCCCGGCTCAGCTCCTCTGACCGAGACGCTATCTCGCCAATTAGGTCGCTTCCCGGCACAAAGATTCCCATTTTTATGCCAAAGGCTGCAGAACCTATATACCCAGGCAATGTCTTCATAACAATACCTCCAATATAAATGAGCCTAGCCCGACACTGTATGTTCTTTACTCTTGAATAGAATTCCTCTTTCCCAGAGGAAACTTCCCCCCCGAAGCCCAGGGCTTTACGCTCCGATAATAACCTATTGCTCGCCTCTGATCAAGAAAAGGAGGACAGTGAAAGCTGGCTCAGCTTCCTGTCCTCCCTTGATATTGCCGCTGTTTGACTATAGGCTGCCTTTAGTACCAGGCGTTTTCCTTAAAGGCCTCGTAAAGCGCCACCAGGTTTTCCACCGGTGTCCGGGCCTGGATGTTGTGGATGCTGTTGAACACAAATCCGCCGCCCTTGCCGAAGATGCGGATCCGCTCTGCCACCTCTTTGCGGACCTCATCGGGGGTGCCGAAGGGCAGGGTTTTCTGGGTATCGACGCCGCCGCCCCAGAACGTGATCTTATCACCGAAACGGTCCTTCAAGACTTGAGGATCCATTCCCGTCGCGGAGCACTGGACAGGATTGAGGATGTCAAAACCAGCATCGATGAAGTCCGGCAGGAAGTCCACTATGGCACCGCAGGAGTGGATGAAGGTCTTCCAATTGGTGTTGGTATGGACCCAGTCATTAATCCGGCGGTGGAAGGGCTGATACAGATCCCGGTAAGCAGCCGGGGAAATAAAGGGGCCAGTCTGCATGCCGAAGTCGGTACCTGTGACAAACACGGCGCTGACCATATCCCCTACAACTTTGTGGACCTTGGCCAGATTGCCCAGGGCGATCTCACACTGTCTCTCAAAGACCTCCCTCACGTATTCCTTCCGGGTCACAGTACTCATATACCATTCTTCGATATCCCTGATGCCCTTGGGATACTTCAGCTGCGGAGCCGGCACAAGGGCGATATCGCCAAAGCTGGTACCGCCGAAGCTGCCGACAATGGCTTTGTCTGTCTCGTTGTACAGCCGCTCCACCTCGGCCTTGAGGTGCTCCAGCTCCCAATCGGAGATAGGCTTGAACTCCTCAATATTGTCCTCTGGGTTGAGCTTGTCATCATCGATGGGATCCTGCCGGACGATGGCATCAAAATAGAATCCGCCTTTGGGCATTCTGCCGCTGGGAGGTGCTGATTTATCCCCTTCAGGATACAACAGAATGTCCCCATTGGGCTCAGGCTCTGTATTGAAGTCGGCAGGTACCAGGACAGGAGTACCATCCCAGAAAGTCCAGGGCTTCCAATCCTTGTTCTCAAATCCAAACATATTCTTGGGCAAACCCAGTGACACAACATCAACGCCCAGTGCGTCCATCAAATCCGGCTTGATCTCTCCCAGCATCTGGAAGGGCTCAACGACCTTGACCGGGGTCCCCGGTTCATCTAAGCCCAGCGCTTGCCGCAGTGCATACACACTGCTCACATGCATACCGCTGACGCTGGTGGCGCCCAGATCCAGAGGTACCCGATCAGGCTGTTTATGATTTAGAGCTAGGTTTACCCGTTCCCGTGAAGTCATATTCCGGCCCCCTCATTCAATTCTTGATCAAATCAGATTACGTTAAGACTGCAGTCAAGCAGACGCCTTTGCAGCTATGCCTTCTGGCGCCGTTTTCCGCCAATAACATCAACGGCCACAGCCAGCAGCAGAGTGGCTCCAATGACAAACTCATTCCAATACACGTCAACTCCCAGCAGAGTGAGGGCATTGGTGATGATTGCCATCAGCAGGGCGCCTAGGAAAGAGCCGATCACCGTACCCTCTCCTCCACTGAGGCTGGCACCGCCGATAATAACCGCAGAAATCACCTTCAACTCCAGTCCAGTACCTGCTGTTACCGAAGCAGCTCCCAGCCGGGCGGTCATGACCAAGCCGGCCAGCGCTGCCAGGAAACCGGTCAGGGCATAGTTGAATATAGTGATCCCATCTACGTTAATACCGGACAATCTGGCTGCTTGCCGATTGCCGCCGATATAATAGTTCTGGCGGAAGAACCTGGATTTCCTCAGAAGAATATCTCCCACGATGAGGAAAACCAGTGCAATAATAATAGGATACTGGATGCCCAGGAAATTCCCTTGTCCAATGATTCTGAAAGACTGCGGCAAACCAGTGATATTCCGGGCCTGCGTAACGACCAATAAGATGCCCCTCAAGACGCTCATCATGCCCAGGGTGGTAATAAAGGGATTGATCCCCACCTTGGCGATCAATAAACCGTTGATGAGCCCCACCAGAGTCCCAACCGCCAGAGCAATCAATATCGCTGGCAAGACCGGTATCCCTGCTCTCATGGCCATAGCTCCAGCAGCACCGCAAAGGGCCACAGTGGAACCTACCGACATGTCGAAACCGCCGGATACCATCAGCACAGTCATACCTACTGCGACTATACATTCAATGGACACACTCAAGAGGTTGGCCAGAATGTTCATTCTGGTCAAGAAATAGGGAGATGCAATACTCATGATTATACTGGCGGCGACGATGACCATTAGGATCATGAACTCACGAAAATCGGTGATCCTCGCCAACCCCCGGCTTCTTGCCGCTTCACCACTAACAGTCGCTGTCCTCATACTTACACTTCCTTTTCTGCAGCATTAGGCAAACAAGAGCAGCATCTAACATGCTTAAAAACTAAAAAACTAGCAGGCCATAGCAACACCTGTTGCGCAGGCCACCACTTTCTCTTCAGTAGCTTCCTCGGCGCTGAACTCGCCTGCGATTCTCCCTTCCCGCATAACCAAGATGCGGTCACTAAGCCCCAATACCTCCGGCAGATCGGAGGAAATCATGATAATACCGACTCCTGTAGCGGCTAACTGCCTAAGCAAGCGGTAGATCTCGCTCTTTGCTCCCACGTCCACACCCCGTGTAGGTTCATCTACGATGAGTACCTCAGGTTTGATTCCCATCCACATGGACAGCAGAACCTTCTGCTGGTTGCCGCCGGAAAGATTGCGAACCTGCTGCTTGATGCTGGGTGTTATGATGTTAAAATTGCGGCGGCACTGGTGCGCGAAATCGGTGATGGCATCTTCATCCATCATTCGCAGATTGTTAGCGAAATCCACTAAGTGCGGAGCTATACAGTTGTCCCGGATGGCCATATCCAAAAATAAGCCTTGGGCTTTGCGGTCTTCTGTCAAATAGCCAACGCCTGCCTGGATAGCATCCTTGGGGCTGGCTATGGAGAGGCTTCTCCCCCCGAGAATGATCTCGCCTTGCTCTAAAGGCTCTGCACCGAAAATGGCTCGGCCTACCTCGGTACGCCCTGAGCCCACCAAACCGGCCAAAGCCAGGATCTCACCCCGACGCAAAGAAAAGCTCACATCGGCAAAATCCTTCCCCCGCCTGGCGCCTTTAACGCTGAAGTAAACCTCGCCAATGTCGTAGTCCCGCCGGCCGTACATGTCAACCAGCTCACGGCCGACCATCATCTGCACCAGCTGTTCCTCAGTGACGTCCTTGACCTCTCTTGTACCTACATAGCAGCCATCCCGAAGGACTGTAACTCTATCGGCTATCTCGAAAATCTCCTTTAAGTGGTGGGAGATATAGATGAAAGAGATGCCCTGCTCCTTGAGCCGTCTGATGTTTTTGAAGAGAAACTCCACCTCAACCGAAGTCAATGACGATGTGGGTTCATCGAGAATCAAAACCTTGGGATGGGTGGACATGGCCTTAAGGATCTCCACCACCTGCTGCTGGGCTACCGGCAGATTCTTAACCAGTGTTTTAGGATCTATCTCCAAGTCGAAAAACCTGAGGATTTCTCTGGTATCCTCATAAAGCTTAGCATAGTCGATCAGGCCCAAAGCCCGCACAGGCTGCCGGTTGGCGAAAATGTTCTCAGCCACAGATAGATTGGGCGCCAAGCTCAACTCCTGGAAAACCACACTGATGCCGTGCTGGGCTGCGGCGTAGGCACTGTCCAACTCCACAGGCTTGCCATCAACGATGATCCTGCCTGAATCAGGCCTGTAAATACCGCCCAATACATGCATAAGGGTGCTTTTTCCAGCACCGTTTTCCCCGATTACGGCGTGTACCTCCCCCGCCCGCAGCTGCAGCTGGACGCCATCCAGTGCCCGCACGCCGGGAAAAGTCTTAACAATATCTCTAACCTCTAGTACAATACCGTCACTCATTGACACCAACCTTCCTTCACAGTTACCGGAAGCAGGGAAGGGGCGGGTGCGGGAACACCCACCCCTTGAACAGACTACCTCATAAAGTACTGGTAGTTGGTCTCATCGACAATGACAACACCCGTATCGATGACGTTGGGAGTTCCGGTGATACCGGCCTTAGCATTGTCGGTGCTGATGGGAATATCATAGTTGTACAGGTTGTACAGAATCTGAGTTGCGTAGAACGGCATCAAGGCAGTCTGCTGTGCTACAGAGGCGGAAATAACGCCAGCCTCGATCTCCTGCAGTACATCGGCTCCCCGGTCCATGGAGATGATCTTCACCTTGCCAGCCAGGCCGGCTTCCCGAACTGCCATAGCTGCACCTGCGCCGCCGGCAGCCTCAACACAGGCGATTCCGGCGAGGTCTGGGAATTTCATCAACAGGGTAGCAGCTGCCTGGGCAGCAACGGTGGGATCAGACTGGGTATCGGCAATCTGCACGATCTCGATGTCAGGATACTCAGCCAGTGCAGCACGATAACCTTCAACCCGCTCCTCCAAGTTGGACTGGCCGGGTTTGGTCATGATGGCAACCTTGCCCTTGCCGTTGATCAGAGAGGCCAGCTTCAAACCGCCTTCCCAACCGGCTTGGAAGTTGCCAGTGCCGACGAATGCCAGCCGCTTGGATCCCGGCAGGTCAGCATCGACAGTCACTACGGGGATGCCGGCATCAACAGCTTTGTCTACAATGGCGTTCAAAGAGGGCTCAAACCCAACGACTACCAAGCCCTGGGGCTGCTTGGCAATGGCTTGCTCCAACGCAGTAACCATGGCTGCCATGTCATAATCAGCAGGGCCTACATACTCGGTGCGAACGCCCAAGTGCTTGCCTGCCAGCTCCATGCCCAGTTTGTGGTCATAGAAGTAATCCAGCGCTCCTAGGGCAGAAACCTGAATATAAAGCTGCTCCTCTGGAGGCAGTTTTGCCGCGCTGGCGCTGAGTGCCATGCCTAGTACCATTGTCAATACTACACCGATGATTGTCAGCCTTTTCATCTTCGAAATAACCTCCTCTGTTCTTCGCTCGTCTACTCTCGTCCGCTCATCCCACAGTATTTGCAGCTCACCCGGCTACTCCCGACACCACCCCCTCTGCATGGTTCCCGATTTAGCTGTAGCATCGGTAATAATGGATGTTGTGCTTGGTAACGATGGCAGGCCGAACGAAATCGGTTGGGCCATAGCGGGTGCCGACTGTCAGCACATCAAAGAGAATCTTAACGGCTCTATAGCCCTGCATAAAGGGATCTTGGAAAATAACGGCCCGCATGACTCCTTCTTTGATAAAGGGAATACTATCCCGCAAGAGGTCTGTACCTACAAGCTTGATCTCCCGGTACTTACCGCTGTCCCGCAAAGCTGCTGCCCCGCCCACGGTGGCAGTAGCGGTGTTGATATAGATGCCGTCATAAGACTTGGCCGCACATTCCTTCACTAGGCGATAGGCTGCCTCAGTCTCCTCCCGGGTTTCAAAGATATCTGCCTCAATCTCACCGCCGCAGGCGCCGATGGCATCCAAAAAGCCCCGTACCTTCTCGTCATGGTCGGTGACTTCCGCAAAACCGGTTAGGATTGCAACCCTTCCCTGGTAGTTCAGCAGGTTAGCCATCAGATCTCCGGCCATCTGGCCGTTATTGAAAGAGTCGGTGCTCACACAAGTCAAGCGCCGGCTTTCCGGCGCATCGGTAGCTATGGTTACAACCGGAGTACCACCATCCACCAATTCATTGATGGTCTCATTGATCTGGCTCCGGTGGCCGGGGCAAACCGCCAGGGCATGGATGCCGATCTCCAAGAGCTCGGCTATGGATCCTGCCTCCCTGCCATCCCGGAGCCTGCCGGTCTTCCTCAAGAGCACCTGGACGTTATGGTCGACCAGCTCTTCAGCTGCCGCGTTGATCCCCGCTTCAATATCCGGGTAAAACCGGTATTCTGAGGGAAATACGCATCCGATTTTCAGCTGATGCTTGCGGGCCAAAGACTTAGCCAGCTGGTTTGTTTCATAGCCCATCAGTTTCGCCTGCCTCAGCACCCGCTCCCGGGTTTCCCTCTTGATACCTGGTCTGTTATGTAGAGCTCGGTCTACTGTACCTATGGATACATCGAGGGCTGCTGCTATGTCCTTAATTGTGACTCGCTTGGCCATCTAAGGTCACCCGCCAAGTTAAGTTGTCAAGTTGCGTTAACGTTAACGACGATCTAATTATTCATCACGCCCTTTGGAATTCCTTCTGGAAAAAGAACACTAAAAAAAGAGAGAGCAGCTCTTGCGAGCCGCTCGGAGACTGCTGGCAGCTAACAGTTAAGACATAACGTCTCTTTGGTCCTAGCTGCCTTCCGGACAGCATCGATCACCAGCATGTTGCGGTAGCTGCCCTCTGGATCCACCGGCAGGGGCCGCCGTCCCTCCACTGCGTCACAGAAGGCCTCAACCTCCAGCTGATAAGTAGAAACAGCCGGCATAGTTTCTGCCTCCAACCCGGACCATCCCTGTTCGTCAAGCCCAGATCCGATTAGGAGCCTGGTCTCCACGCCTTCTGATTTCCAAGGCCGCTCCACCAAAATAACCCCTTCAGTCCCCACAATCTCCATCACCTGACGGCGGGCAGCGGTGAAACTGACATCGAACAATGCCTTTCTCCCGCCAGGGAAGTTCAAGATGGCTGTCATGGTACTATCGACATCGTTTTCCAAGACCCCGGAGGCCGCTACTGAAACCGGCTCCTCGCCGTACAGTAGACGGGCGCTGTGGATGCAGTAACATCCCACATCCATCAAGCTGCCGCCTGCCAGTTCTTTGCTGTAGCGGATATCCTGTCTATTGGGCAGGGGGAAGGAAAAAGCCGAACGGATAAGGCGGACATCACCGATGCGGCCAGCAGCTAGAATCTCCCGAATCCGCTGATACTGGGGATGGAACTGGTACATGAAGGCCTCCATGAAGATGATGCCCTCATTCTTGCAGAAATCGATGGTGTAGCGTGCCTGCCCGGCATCAACAGCCATGGGCTTTTCGCAAAGCACGTGCTTCTTCGCCTTTGCCGCCCTTATGGTCCACTCCGCATGCATGCCGTTGGGCAGTGGTATATAGACAGCATCGATGTCGGGATCGTCCAGCAGCGCTTCGTAGGAATCGTAGGCCTTGACATCATCTAGCTGCCGGCCGGTGTTCTTGCTGAGGGCTGACAAATACTCCTCTGCTTTTCCAGGAGTCTGACTGGCGACAGCCGCCAGACGGGCCTGGGGAACTGCCAAGATGGCCGGTGCCACTGCGTTAAGGCCGATCCGGGCCGTGCTCAAGATCCCCCAAGTTACCATGCCATCACTCTCCCTTGCTTGGATTTCTTGCCGCCTTCTATATGCATTCCTTTAACGTGCAGTCACATCTCCAGTACATCTGGTTTGACTATTCCCCGCAGGCTGCAGTGTTCCTCTCCCGCTGCTTGCCGGGAAAAGCTGCTAAATCCCGTACAGCTTCCGGGCATTCTCACTGAAGATCTGGCGGGCAAGCTCTAAGGCCCGCTGATAGCTGAAGTATCCATCCTGGACTTTATCTGCCAGGGCCTTAGCCGCTGTCCACCGGAGAGCTAATACCGCTCCGAAAGTCTCTTCCGGTGTCCAGCAGTCGCCGCCCCAAGTGATTTTCTCAGAGGTAACCGCTGTCTCTATCCATTCATGGAGGGCCTGCACCGCCGCAGTGGGCGAAATCAAAGGCAGCCAGACTAGATCCGCGTAAACGTTAGGATAATTGTGCAGCAGCCCGCCGATCTCCCTAGTCCAGGGATAGCCGCCGTGGAACAAGACAAACTTCGTGCCGGGATGTTTTTCAATGAGGGGCACCAAATACATAGGATTAGAGCCCCCGATTTTGCCCAGACCTACGTGACACTGCAGGGGCAGCTCCAAGGCCCCTGCCCGTTCCACGATAAAATGGAAGACATAATCCTGAAAGGCCTTGACTTGTTTAGGTACGGCATCCTTCATCCCAAAGGCTGCCTCTGCATCCTCCCTGGCGGCCTCATCAAAGGCCATTGACCTGTCGTAAGCCAGGGCGCATTTCAGGGCAACACATCCCTCCTGCTTCTTGGCCGTCAACAGGAATTCTACAGCTTCCAGGTACTCGGCAAAGCTTGACGGCTCCATTCCGTAAGGAGCAAACAGCTGCCAAGCGTTGTTGCCGTTGTGATCCTTGACGCCCCGGCTGTGGCTCATGACTAGGGCATTGATTCGAAACGTCGGGCGGTAGAATTCGGGATGGCCGTTATCGCTGCCGGGATGCCAATAGGCATCGAGAACAGCCTGCTCGATACCTGCATGGCAGTGCAAGATGTGAAAATACCAATCAGGTGACCTATGCCTAGATGTAATACTCTCAGAGATTTCCTCCCAGTTAGCTGCACTCAGCTCCCCGTCGAACCCATAGAGCCTCTGCAGGCCTAAGGCCAGCCACCGGTAGTATGAGTTGGTGCCGACCTTGTAGATAAACGACTCCCGTTCGTCCGGCGTACTGCCGGTATCCACACCGCACCATCCGACATAAGAGTTGTCAAATATGTAATCCAGTGTCACCAACTCACCCCGTTCAGGAATGAGATGATGCTCATGACAACTGATAATGCCCAGCCCTTCCAATTCCTTCTCTAGGCTGTGCCGCAGTGCTCCTAACTGCATTGCCGTCAACCTCCCTGCCCGTAAATGAAGAACCAGGCCCGCTGAAAGCGGCCTGGCCTGCTGCTTCACCTATCCTTCTCCGTAGAGCAACTGGTGCTCTCTCAAGATCTCCATTGGGGTCGCTGTCCCGGTAATCTTTAGCTTCTTGACCACAACCCTGGCCGCCAGATTGGCGATAAAGACCGCTTCCCCCACCTCTGCCCCAGCTGCACGGCAAGCCATGAAGGCAGCGATAAAGCAGTCTCCCGCCCCCACCGGATCAATGGGAGGCTCGGCCGGCTTGGCGACAACTTCTAACATCTTTACACCGTCAGTCCACAGGGCGCCTTGAGCACCGGCTGTCACCAGCACCTGGGCTTGGTTATCCCGGCTGAGCCGCAGGGCCGCATTGACCAGATCATCCTTGGCAGCCTGCTCAGGGTCAGCTTGGGGATTCACTGCTTTGAGAAGTTCAATGTGATTGGGCTTGAGCAAGACATGCTCATACAGATGGATACGTTCCCGGCTGTCTACCGCGATGAGGCACTTAGAACCCAGCCGGCTGATCTCTTCCCGGACGGCATCGGTAATCACGCCATTGTTCAGCTGGTCAGCCGTGATTATACCTTGATATGTCTCTGCAGCGGCATGAAGCCTCTCTATCACATCCCTCTCTGTGACAGCAGCAAGGGGATTGGTGTTCTCAAAATCCAAACGGGGATCTTCATACCAGATGTCTCCATATCCGTAACGGATAGGTTTGCAGTAAGCGGGAGTAATTCTATCCTCTGCTGTGACCACCAGGGAATAATCGATCCCTTGCTGATCCAAGAGCTTCTCCATCTCCCGGCCCCGCCAATCATCCCCGATAACGGTGAGAAACCCCACCCGCTTGAGTCCCAAGGCCGCCAGATTAGCCGCTACATTAGCAGCTGCCCCCAGGCTCGTCCGCTCTTTGACTACAGGCAGAGGGAAATGGGGTGTTTCCCGGGAAAGCTGACTCCTGGTCATATCCGCCTCCCAATATACATCGAGGCAGCCATCTCCCACTACTGCGATGGACACATCGGCAAGGCGGCTGAGGATCTCTTCCAACCGCCCGCCGTTGATCCCAGCGAACTGGTTATGCATCATCGGCTTCATCTCCTCCGTCTGCTGCCCCTCCCCGGGTCTCCTCCTGTTGACTTCCCGTCAGCAGACTATACAGCTTGGGAATGGTATCTAGATGGTTTCCCATGATGTAATAGCCCTGCCCTCCAAGGCTTGTAGGACGGTTGACCACGTTTTTCCTGGGGCGGTAATAATAGTGGAAATGGTCCTGACCCACATCGCTGCGGTAATCGCCCAGGGGGATAATATCGAAGTTGGCGGTGGTCAGCCCCTCAACTGGATAACCCTGGTTGCGGCTGATGGCAAGGGCCTTTAAGAATACTTCTGCACCCATTACGGCCGACCCGAAGTTGAGGTAGACACCGCCGTCTAACTGGGCGATGCTGTGGGTGAAAATGGCAAAATCAATGCCGCTGGAGCCCCCTAGAGCCGCAAAATCGGCAGCAGGATGCTGGTGGATAATATCTGCCCCAATGCTGATATGAAAGGTTGCTGGAACCCCAAGACTGTATGCCTGGTAGATGACGCTGTCATATCGGTGGGGAAACTGCTCTGGATGCACATCCATATACCGGGCTAAACTCGCGCCGTAGCCTAAGCCTTGGGCATATCCCTCCCGGATAGCTGCATTCATGAAGCTGCCGGTTTCCTCCCACATGCCAAAGGAACCATCTTCAATAGCCCGGGGGACATATTCCGACGTACCCCCTAGATATGCCAGCTCAAAATCATGGATGCTGACAGCACCATTGCCAGCCACATGGCTGATGAAACCCCGGCGCATCAGCTCGATGACATAGCGGGACAGGCCGCACTTGATCACATGGGCTCCCATAAACCACACCACCGGCCTCCCGTGCCTGCGGGCCTCGAGAATGCTGTCTGCCACTGCGCCTATCTCTGGATGATCCCAACTCGACAGGGGAGATTGGCCCGGCACCGCCAGATTCTCGATGGTAACCAAATTCTTGCGGTTCCGGGCAGAAAAGGTCTTGGATTTGCTCAGATCGAGCTTCTTTGGATAAAGATTCTCCTGCTGCAGCATAGCTACTACCTCTCCATCGCTGATTTTATTGTTTCCTTAAAAGCTAATTCCAGGGGCCTGCCGGTCCGGCTAGTTTTCATCCGGCCGTACCGCCCCCATCTTATACCCAGGCGCCAGGGTGTAAACCCGTCTGACTGTCGGATCAGTGTTCACGTGGGAGGCCACGATCCTACCGACAAACAGCATGTGGTCCCCTGTCTCCAGCTCAGCTTCCAGTTTGCATTCGAAGTTGGCAACGGCATCTGTTAGAAGCAATGAATCGATTTCTACAGCAGGTTCTGTGGCAACGGGGTGCTCTTTGAACTTGTCTATATCCCGGCCTGAATGGGTTCCATAGAAAAGGGCTGCCTCTGCCATCTCACTGGAGGGGAAGGCAATGACAAACTCCTCAGCTGCTTCGATGACCTCTCGGGAATAGTGATTGAGATTCACCGCAATGGCCATCATGGGCGGCTGATGGGAAGTGATCATTGTCCATCCCAGAGTGATGGGATTGTACTTACCCTTCTGGTCTTTGGCAATGGCTATCACCACTGCTTCAGGAAACTTCCGGTTGATCACCTCTGTATACCGTTTCTGAACCTGCACTTCACACCTCTCCTTTTGATCAGGATTACGCTTCTAGGACTAATATTTCCTCTTGTTGGCAAGGTCCTCCTCCCTAGATTGCGTGCACCCCGAAAGCCAGAGAATTTGATCCAAGTACCGCTCAACCCGTGGGAAAGATGAGATGCAAATACACCGGCGGATACGAAAGACTCCCCACCCTTAATGTGGGGAGTTCCGCATGCGGAGCGGCTTTAACCGCTTCAACGCCGCCAAAATGCCGGCACCAGCAGGACTAAGATGGTGAAAATCTCAAGCCTGCCGAGGATCATGGCAGCGGAAAGAAGGAGTTTGCTTAAATCCGTTAGACTGGCAAAGTTTGTATTGGGGCCGACAACACCGAATCCTGGCCCTACATTGCTCAAAGCTGTAGCCACTGCCGATGAGCTGCTAATCAAGTCCATGTTCTGGGTCAGCAGGATGAGGGTGAAGGAAACAAAGAGCAGTCCGTACACCATCAAAAACCCTGAGACATTCTGCACGACTTCCTCCGAAACAGACCGGCCGTTGACCCGGAGTGGAATTACCGCCTGGGGATGAATTAGCCGGTAAAGGGTACGTCTCACATACTTGAGCACAATCAGTAAACGGATATGCTTGACCCCCCCGCCGGTAGAACCGGCACATGCGCCCAAGAAGGTCAAAAAGAAGATGATCGTCCTGCTGAACTCCGGCCACCGATGATAGTCAGCGGCGACAAAGCCTGAGGTTGAGGCAATTGACAATACATGAAACACCGCGTCCTGCAGGGCTTCACCCATGGACTCATACAAGCCCCTGATATTTACAGTCACAAACAGAATCGAAATGACAACGATAGTGATAAACAGCCTTAACTCTCCATCTCTCACCAAGGGCTTCGCGTTTCCCGTCAACAGCTCATAATACAGGGAGAAATTAATGGATGCCAGCAGCATAAACAAAGAGATCACCCACTCTGCCGCCGGATTGGCAAAACCGCCGATACTGGCATTCTTGGTGGAAAAGCCTCCCGTCCCCATGGTGGCAAAGGAATGGGTCACGGCATCAAACCAGTTCATTCCAGCGAACCTCAAGGCAATGACCTGGAGCAGTGTAAGCACCACGTAAATGGTGTAGAGGATTTGGGCTGTGCGCCCCACCCTGGGAACCAGCTTCCCAGGGGTGGGGCCGGGGCTCTCTGATTTGAAGATCTGAAAAGTCCCTAGGCCCACTGCCGGCAGGATGGCCAGGGCCAGCACCAAAATCCCCATACCCCCCAGCCAATGGGTCATTGCCCGCCAGAAGAGAATCCCGTGGGGCTGGCTTTCAATATCCTGCAGCACGGTGGCGCCGGTAGTAGTAAATCCCGACACAGCTTCGAAAAAGGCATCTATGACTGAATCAAATGTGCCGTAGAGCAGAAAAGGCAGCATGCCAAAGGCAGATGCCAGCAGCCAGCCAACACCGACGATCATGAAACCCTCCCGGTAGCGCACAAAGCCGCGCCGGCCGGTGTGCCAATACCCCATCAAACCCGCCGCCAGGGTGACAGCGATGGATATGAGAAAAGCGGTTAAATCGCCTTCCCCATAATAGGCGGCGATCCCAAGGGATGGGATCATGGCGGCAGCTTCAACGATGAGCAGTAAACTTGATACCCTTAAGACGACGCCAAAATCCACCGCCCGACTTCCTTTCCTCGGAACCAAAAAGCTTCTTAACCGCCGGCACTTCCTCCATCCTGCAGATGACAATCAAGCGATCATTGGCTCTAATGGCCGTATCGCCCCGGGGGACGATGACATCATTATCCCGCACTATGGTTGTAATCAACACTTCCTTGGGAAGGGCCAACTGCTTTAGCTGGTAATCGACTACCGCTGATGCGGGCCTAATCAAAAACTCAATGATCTCAGCCTGCCCTCCCAAGAGCATGAACAGCGACATCACCGGACCACCCCGCACCAGCCGCAGGATTTCACCGGCAGTGATCAGGCTGGGAGTGACCGTTGCATCCACCCCGATGGCCTGCGCCAAAGACAGATAGTTGGGACGGCTGACTTTGGCAATGCCTTTACCGGCTCCCAGCTGTTTAGCTAGAAGGGACAGCAGGATGTTGTCCTCATCTCGGCCGGTCAGTGCTACAAAGGCATCCATGCCGGCGATGTTCTCTGCCTTGAGGAGCCTGGGATCAGTTCCATCTCCGCAGATCACCAGGGCGTGGGGCAGCAGTTCCGAAAGGATCTGACATCTTTGCTGGTCGTTTTCGATGAGCTTCACCGACATGCCGTGATGGTACAGGTTTTCCGCCAGGTAGTAGGAAATCCTGCTGCCGCCGACAATCATCACATGCCTAAACCGCTTGGGGATCAGGCCGACGGCAGCGCAGAAACTCGTGATCTCAGACCGCTTGGCGGTGATGAAGATATCATCGCCGGCTTCAATTACATCAGAGCCCCGGGGTATAATAATCCGCCCTCCCCGGGAGATGGCCGCCACCAGGATGTGGGCTATTTGGCCGCACTGCTGAACAGTAATACCGCTGAGTTTGCTGTCAGGCTTCACCGGCAGCTGGACCATCTGTACCCTGCCCCCGGCGAAGTCCCCCATCTGGCCTGCCGGCGAAAAGGTGAGCAGGCTGGAGATTTCATAAGCGGTAGATTTCTCAGGGTTAATCACATAATCCACTGCCACATCGGCTTTGGAAACCGCCAGATCCTTGCTGAATTCAGGGTTGCGGATTCGGGCAATTGTCCGTCCAACGCCCAGGTTCCTAGCTGAAAGACACGCGATCATATTGCCTTCATCGCTGTCAGTAACGGCAATCAAGACATCGTCACTTCTGATGCCCAGTTCCATTAGGGGCGGCTTGAGCAGCCCATTGGCCCGGATGGCCAGCACATCCAAGTTGTCACTGACCTTGCTGATTACTTCGGGATTGCGGTCTAGGACAACCACATCGTAGTTCTCCTCCGCCAGGGTCTCCGCAATCTGATACCCTACTTTGCCGGCTCCGACAACAATTACCCGCACTTGGATCCCATCCCTTCCCTTCTGTCAGCGGCCATGAACTGAACTCTCCATGGATAATGCCAACACTGGTCCTAGTGTAGCCATTGACACATTTCCTATATGATGAAACCAAGACAGCCGACAGATTCCAGACTCAGGGAGCAGCGCGCCGCCTGTTTGTATACACCCCATAATAGTCCTGCGGGAATCATTTGTCTAGAGGGGTTCACTGCATGTGCGGCGGGGCAGCCACAGCAGCTTCTCCTAGTGTGTCAGTCTCCTAAAGCGCCCCTCCATCGAAAAACCTAGCTGGCCAGCATCAGGATAAAAAAGACTCCTCTCCTTACGGATGGGGAGTCGTTGCCTCTCTTATGGACTTTAGCATACTGCTTCAGTTCCTCAAGCTATTGTACTCACTGATCACATCCCCAGTGATGTCGATCGCCTGGGAGTAAAAATGAACTGTGGAGATATCCAGTATCAATGAGTAGTTGTCCCGGGCCGCGATGAGTCGAATAACCTCACTGATCTCGCTGAGAATCTGGTTTCGCATTGCCTCAGCCTGTGCTTGAATCTCGGCTTCAGATTCGGCCACAAGCATCTCATATTCCTCCACTAATCGCTGAAGCTCTTCCTGTTTAGAAGCGTCTTCTTTGCCGTCTCTCAGTGCAGCTTTTTCAATCTCATCCTGAAGCTTTAAGATGGCTTCTCCCTTCTCATCAACAAGGGCTTGCTTCGCCTGGATCAGGACCTCCAGTTGGGCGCCTGCTGCCTTGCCGGCTTCAGACTCGGTGATGATCGTGTTTAGATCCATGACAGCAACCTTCCCCTCAGCCGCCATCACGGGAACAGCAAAAGATGCAACTATCGCGAACAGTAAAGTCCAAGCTAAGTGTTTCATCGCTGTATTCTCCTTTCGTTAGGCTTTGTACCCTGCTGCAATCTACTTCTAGGCGCAGCTCTAAATGGCAATCAAGCTGCCCTTAGATCGACCCCGTAACACCAGTTACCACAGCCTTGCCTGGAAAAACAAATGCAGCTGCGGTTCACCGGATACAGCACCAATGGGCCACCCACCGACTAAGTTGGCAAAGATTCTCTCAGTTAGCCTTACAACAGCACCTACGCCGCAGCTGACCAAGAAATCCTCCGGACCGATGGGCTCCTGATTTCCCTTGTAGGGGAAAACCCCGCCGTAATCTAGAAAAACCATGCCTCTGATGCGGGTACCAATGGGATAATCTACCTCTGCACTGAGAGAGAATCCCTCGTCGCCAGTTAGTGTCCCTGCGGGATAGCCCCGGGAAGTGGACATGCCTCCAAGGGAGAATTGTTCTGCAAAGGGAAGCAGCTCGCTGTTGGTCAGCTGCCACTGTCCCTGCAAAGTCAAAACCCCGCTTCTGGGCAGCACCCGCTGCCAAGTCACAGTCCCGAAGTATTTCAGAAAATCCTCTTCTCTAGGAGACTGGACACGGCCCCAGACAATATCCTGCCTTCCAGACAGGCCCTGGCCTTTCCAGCTCCATTGACCTGTTACTCCTAATGTCGCGGTGTGGAGATCAGTAGTGAGCAGTTTTGAGCCTGAAAAGTAGTTATCGGTTTGCTTGCCCTGCCACTCCAGGCCGCCAGATAGCTTACCTTGGGGCCTAACCAAGAGTGGATGGGTAAATTTTGCCCCAATGTTGGTAGACCGGCCATCGATATCCACCGGCTGAAAGATACCTGATATGATCTTGGCTTTGCTATACTCATAGCTGACGGCCAATCGGCTTCCCTGCCGGCCTACAGGCATATCGTAGCCAATACTGGCACCTATGGTTCCTTCTGCATAGGTGACGCCAAGATTGACAGCATCCCTGTTCCCAAACAGGCTGTTGTTTACAGCAGTAACTCCCAGACGGTAAAGCCCCGTTTCTTCCCGTCCGCCGTTGTCAACAAAAGCCACTACCTGGTACTTAGGCGGCTCAACTGCCGTTATCATTAGGTCAGTTTGACCGAACTCCTTGCCCGCCTTGATCTCTGCCCGCACCTGCACATCATTGGTCGCGTTAAAGTACAATAGATCCTGTTCCAGAACATCCAGCCTAACCAGATCCCCAGGCTGCAGGGATATCCGGTTGAGAAAGTAGGCCTCTTTAGTTGCCTGGTTGTCCGCTACTGTGATATCCCCTACCCTGCCCTCAACCAGTTGAATCCTCACCACTCCGTGTTCGATGGTCTGGGGCGGCAGCACAGCCCTGGCGGTAATGAACTGCTTCTCATCATAGAGTCGGTTGATTTGGTCAAGGACTTCCTGCAGCTGTTCCATGGACATGCGCTGGCCGATCATCGGGTCAACGATGGCAGTGATTTCTCCTTCAGTCAAGATTTCCGACTGATTGATGATGACCTCCCTGACGTCTACCAGGACATCATCGGCTGTCAAATCCTGGGATGCTGCCGAGGTCGTAACCAAGCAGACAACTCCAAGGGCCGCGGCAAGGGCAAGGCTGCGGATCACCGCTGACAAACCGAGCTTCTTTATCGTCTGTTTTATACTGCCTCTTAATATTCTCATTGTAGTGCGCTTTCCTCGTCGTAGTCAGCTTCATCAGATGCGGTCAGCTGCGGGGCGTTCAAGAAGCTATATGAAACGTCAATCCCGCCGGTAATCAGCCCATCATTGTCTTCCAAAGCTGAGCCGGGAAGCCCAAAGGCTGAGCGGGCGCCAAATCCCACAATCTGAGGCATTTTGCCTGTGATCCGCACAAAGCTGTTCTCTGTGGCAAACTGATTGACAATGTAATCATCATCGTAGTTCACTACCCAGGCATTGGTCATCATCAGCCTCTCCGCTCCCAGGATTAGGTAGAACGGCTTATTCTCCGGATAAAGCTGGACATCGGCGGAGAACAGCTGCTTGTTTACGTTGTCAGCTACAACTGAATGGTACCTGTTGCGGACATGGGCCCTGGTCCCGATAAACGCCCAGGTGATCCCCAGGTTTTCTGTATCGACATCTATCAGGGCCTGATCGCTTTCCAGGCGGTCAAAAACCATGCCAACTCCGGAGCGCCCTCGAATTGTAAGATCATCAGCCATCTTCTTGCTGCCGCCGCCAATACTGAGGCGTAAGGGCTCGGCACCTGTATGGACCAGGTTGGCCAGTTCAATGCGGTCTGCCTCAATTGTTACTCCCTCAGAAACCAGCGCATCGGCCATCTTGACCTGAGCTCCTATACCAGAAAGCCGTAGGCCCAACCGAGAAGCTGTAGCCCTGCCCAGTTCCAAGTCGGAAGATGTATCGATCAGTATAGATCTCGCTGCCCTGAGCTCTTTCACCCTCACTCTCCCGGCCGGCACCAATAGGTCAACAGATCCCTGCCTGCTGATGATAAAGTCGGAATCTAGGTCTGAGTCCCGTTCTTCAAGGTAGATATCCCGTTCAGCTAGAAGATTGGTGCGGCCGCTGGCAGTAACCACCATTCTCGCGTCCCTAGTTCCAATTCCACCTTCCTGGGCATCCAAGCTTATGTTTCTCCCGAGGACAGCCACGTCTCCATGGACGCTGCCAATGGCTCCCGCTGCTGTAATGTCAATATCGCCGCTGGTTGAGCGCAGATACTCTGTGATCCTAACATCTCCCATGCTTGAAATCCCAATATCGCCGCCTTCGGTCTGCAGTATACTGATAATCTCTAGGCCCTCAGCGGCCAAATTGTTCAGTAAGATCTTGCCTCCGCCGGCATTGACGGCTGAGAACCGCTGCACTGT
>LSQX01032487.1_pt1 | contig 22127 bp, 21 predicted proteins | sample 654561 | NCBI WGS metagenome assembly LSQX01 (sample SAMN04489861, study PRJNA283612) | anaerobic digester metagenome | isolation source: 4 biogas reactors fed with cattle manure at either 37C or 55C with and... | place: Denmark: Kongens Lyngby | collected 2014
GTCCCTGTCCCCGTCCCTGCCCCCACCTCTTCCCGCCGCCTTCCCGCCCCCGCGCCCTTGACATGGCCGCGCTCGAAGTAGAAACTTCGCATCTGCGCAACCTTTGGGTTCGCTTGGTTTACACACCTTGCTTTGGGAGGACGATGGTCAAATGAGATTTCGCTTTCCGGTCATCATTATTGATGAGGATTTTCGGTCTGAAAACACCTCTGGTCTTAGTATCCGTGCCTTGGCAAAAGCCATTGAGGACGAGGGCTTCGAGGTTGTTGGTGTTACTTCCTATATCGATATGTCGTCCTTTGCGCAGCAGCAAAGTCGTGCCTCGGCTTTCATTTTGTCTATCGACGATGAAGAATTGCTGAACGAGTCGGAAGAGACTATTGCAGAATTGCGCGCTTTTGTTGAAGAAATTCGCTTCCGTAATACTGATATTCCAATATTTTTGTATGGTGAAACCAGAACGGCCAGACACATCCCGAATGACGTGTTGAAGGAACTGCATGGTTTTATTCATATGTTTGAAGATACCCCAGAATTCATTGCAAGATATGTGGTGCGTGAGGCCAAGTCCTATGTGGAATCCTTGGCACCGCCATTTTTCAGGGCCTTGACCCATTATGCCACCGATAGTTCCTACTCTTGGCACTGCCCGGGGCATTCAGGTGGGGTTGCCTTTCTAAAATCCCCAGTCGGCCAGATGTTTCACCAGTTTTTTGGTGAAAACATGCTCAGGGCCGACGTTTGTAGCTCGGTTGAAGAGCTTGGGCAATTGCTGGATCACTCGGGGCCGGTTGCGGCCGCTGAGCGCAATGCCCAAAGGATTTTTTACGCTGACCACCTGTTGTTTGTAACCAATGGTACTTCCACATCAAACAAAATTGTTTGGCACTCGGCCGTTGCACCTGGAGACATCGTCGTAGTCGACCGCAATTGCCACAAATCAATCCTGCACGCAATCATCATGACTGGGGCCATTCCAGTGTTCTTGATGCCGACCAGAAACCACTTTGGCATTATTGGCCCCATCCCCAAGGAAGAATTCCAGTGGGACAGGATAAAGACAAAAATCCTGGCCAATCCCTTTGCGAAAGAGATTTTGGAAAACAATCCCAATGCCAAGCCCAGGGTGCTGACCATAACTCAGTCCACTTACGATGGCGTGATCTATAACGTCGAAGAAATTAAAGAACTTTTAGATGGCAAGATAGACACATTGCACTTTGACGAGGCATGGCTGCCACACGCTTCGTTTCACAAGTTCTACAAAGGCTATCATGCAATAGGAAAAAGCAGCCGCCGTTGCAAGGAGTCCTTGGTCTTTTCAACCCAGTCGACGCATAAACTGCTTGCAGGCTTGTCACAGGCATCGCAAATCCTGGTGCAGGACTCCGAGACCAATAAACTTGACCGCGATCTGTTCAATGAAGCCTTTTTGATGCACACATCTACTTCCCCACAGTACGCGATCATTGCCTCCTGTGATGTTTCCGCGGCCATGATGGAACAACCTGGCGGCAAGTCCCTAGTTGAAGAATCCATCAAAGAGGCCCTGGACTTCAGAAGGGCCATGAAAAAGGTCGAGCTTGAATGGGGTGATGATTGGTGGTTTAAAGTCTGGGGGCCTGAAGTCGCAGACGAAGAGGGAATTGGGGATCGTAACGACTGGATTTTAAAGGGTAACGAGCACTGGCACGGTTTTGGTGATTTGGCCCCAGGCTTCAACATGCTTGACCCCATAAAGGGCACAGTTATCACCCCTGGCTTGGATGTTGATGGCGCCTTTTCAGATTGGGGAATTCCAGCCTCAATCGTCACCAAATATCTGGCTGAGCACGGTGTTATCGTCGAAAAGACTGGTCTTTACAGCTTTTTCATCATGTTTACAATCGGGATAACCAAAGGTCGCTGGAACACTCTCATGTCCGAGTTGCAGCAGTTCAAAGACCTGTATGACCGCAACCAGCCCATGTGGAAAGTGATGCCTGAGTTTGTTGAAAAAAATCCAAGCTATGAACTGGTTGGGCTTCGAGACCTCTGTGACCAGATCCATGAAGTTTACAAGGCAAACGACATAGCAAGGCTTACAACCGAGATGTATCTGTCAGACATGGATCCAGCAATGAAGCCTGCCGACGCCTTCGCCATGATCGCGCACCGCCGAATTGAAAGAGTACCAATCGACGAACTAGAAGGCAGAATTACCGCCGTGCTGCTGACTCCTTACCCACCAGGCATCCCGCTTTTGATCCCAGGCGAGCGCTTCAACTCCAAGATCGTAAACTACCTGAAATTCGCCCAGGACTTCAACAAGCGCTTCCCAGGTTTCGAGACAGACATCCATGGTTTAGTAAAAAAGAATGGCTATTATTACATCGATTGTGTAGCATCCTAGCGAACTATATTAACTCACGAGGAGTTGTTTGGCGGCTTTAAAACAGACTTTACGCGACACGGCCCAGCTACTTACTGCCCCTGTCCGCCGAGCCATCACAATTGCCTGGATATTCGGCACCTTAGCCACCGTATCTGTTGCACTGAATTGGCTGTTTCCATCCGAGGTACAGCCCGAATTTGCCGAGCGATTGTTTCTGAGGATGATCGGCGGTTGGCTGTTTAACATCATAATTGGCTGGTCGTTTTATTTGTTGCCGACAATCGTGGCCGCGATAGTGATGCGATTGCTTTTTCGGCATCCCGTTGTTGGGCTGGTATACAAATTGGTTGTTTACATTTATGCTGCGCTTTGGGGGTTTGCGCTTGCTTTACTAGCGGGAGGTTTGCTTCCATCTTTGTATCCTGGCAGCTTTGTGTTTGTTCATCTGTTGGCAGCCGCACTTAGTAGAAAGAGTCTAGCCAGATTTGTTTTGGTGGCTGGGGTTTCATTTGAAATCATTTCAATTTCGTTCTTTGGGGCATACTCTCTCATCCACTCCAACTTTTTGCAAAGCCCTGAAAAAGTTGGTGCGCACAAACTGGATGAGCGATCATACTATTCCTTGCATTTCTATTCTCCTGATATCTTAATTGGAACCGATAGAGAGCATGTAAACCAACTGACCATAGGCGATTCTTTATCCCTATCCAAGAAAATTATGCACACTGGCATTTTTCCAGAGCGAATTCATCACAGCAGTATCGCAAACAGGTTTTATGTTTCTGATGAAGGAGTGCTTGTTTTTGACAACCTGTCTTTAACAGGTACTCTCAGGCTCCACGACTTTAGGTATCCAAAGGTAGTCGAAGACCCGGTTTCCAAAACGTTGTGGACTGCAGAGGAATGGTGGGGGAAAGCAAACGTCATTTCGATGGTTGACGGTCATTTGATAGCTAGCCTTGAGGCAACTCCTGGTTCATGGACTTGGCCGCATCTTACTGCTGACATTGCGGGTCGTAGGCTATGGCGGTCCTCGATGCTCATTTCCAGAGACATAAGGCTGTATGACTTAGATTCTCGTCAGCTGATCAAGAAAGCTGATGACCTATCTGTATATATGACTGTCTTTGACCCCAAGAGGCAGTTATTATGGGGGGGGGCGGCCGTTTCTTGGCGAAATTATAGGCCTGGATGATGAGCTCAAGATTCAAAAGCGAATTAAAGTGGGGTTTTTCATAAGAGGTGTTCTATTGGGGTCTGATGGCCTGCTTTACGCTACTACCTTCCCATTTGGCGAGGTTTATCAAATCGATCCGGATTCAGGAAAAATCATTTGGCAAAAACACTGTGGCTGGAAAACACGTGGTTTTACGGTGGATTCTGAACGAGATCTGGTTTGGTGTAGTTCCGATCATGGCCTTTTTGTCCTCGACCTCAATTAGGTGGCACCTGTATAACTTGTCTGTGATTAGCCCACTTTTCGAGTGTAATCATTTGATTAGGTTACTGGTTAAGTTGATTAAACGATTTTTGTCTTGTAGCATCACTCTACTTGGCTAGGAGTTCATTTAAGGAACAGTACGTACATGGCCCATGTTGTTTTAATTCGTCCCCCGATTTATTTCCGCCTTAGCAGTTACAGCGTGGTGCTGTCTATGCCCATTGCAGTTGCCTATCTTGCGGCCAATCTGCGTCGATTTGGGCATACAGTTGACATAATAGATGGCATTGGTGAGGCCATTGACCAAGTAGGCCAGACTGAGATCCCTAAAGTATTCTTCCGTGGTTTATCTCATCAGCAGATCTTAGAGCGAATTGGTGACAATCCCGACGTAATCGGCATCAGTGCGATGTTCACTGCTGATTGGCCTCAACTGACTAGACTTGTCTGGCAAATAAGACAGAAATATCCAATAGTTCCAATGCTTATTGGTGGTGAGCATGCTACAGCGACAGCCGATAAAATCGTTGGTCAACTGCCAGAAAACACTTTCATCGCCCTTGGTGAAGGAGAACAGACAATAGTCGATTTCACCAAAGCAGTTGAGTCGAATGGCTCCCTGTCTACAGTACCAGGTTTGGTGTTTTCCCAAGATGGGGAAGTCCGTTACTCTCCTCAACCCCAACGTGCGAAGATTCGTGAATTGCCATGGCCAGCTTGGGACCTCGTGGATCTTGAGCCCTACATGGGCGACAGGGATGGGTATGGAGTAGCGCGTGGGCGCAGTATTGCCATATTGGCAAGTCGAGGTTGCTCCAAAAAGTGTCGCTTTTGTTCTAGCGCCAGATTCTGGAAATATCATCAGGAATTTCGCGATCCCGATGATGTCGTTGATGAGATTATTCATTATGTGCAGGTGTACCAGATAGTCGATTTTCATTTCATTGATCTAAACCTTGTTGTAAGACCAAAGTGGGTTGAAGATTTCTGTAATCTGCTAATTGATAGAAATGTTAACGTCACTTGGCAGTTGCCAACTGGGGTCAGGACCGAGGTTTTATCCAAAGAATTGCTTGAATTAATGTACGCAGCCGGTTGTAGAAACCTGACCCTGTCACCAGAAAGTGGTTCTTGGAGGACATTGCTATCCATCAAGAAACCGCTGGATATAGAGAGGTTCCTGGACTTAGTGCGCAATGCGACACAAGTTGGTATTCGCGTCAAATGTAATATTATTATAGGCTTTCCTGATGAAAACTGGGCGGATATATTACAGACCGTAAAGTTCACGATGCGCTTGGCTTTGGCTGGGGCCGATGACGTGGGAATTTTCGTGTACGCTCCTTTGCCAGGATCCGACATTTATAAAGAGCTTGAGAAGATGGGGATGGTGCTTTCTGAGTGGGATGATTCAGATAATATCCTTGCATATATGGATGTTACATCATTAGCCTCTGCTTCAATGAACGTTGATGCCAAGTATCTTAGGTTGGCTCAAGTGGGAACAATGGCTGCGTTTTATCAGTTGGGGTTCGCAACTCATCCATGGAGAATGGCTCGTTTTGTTAAGAATGCGATCCTAAAGCGCTCAGATACAGTTTTTGAGCAGCGTGTTCTGGGTTGGCTTAAACGTGTTTGGCTGGCATCTAGTCGTTCGTTATTACTAAGGCACTGATACTACATGCGTTTTTGATATATAAGAGGTGGAATCCACGTATGGCGGCGTCAGTAAAAGTGCGTGAATTGTCGGTTGTTATGCCTGTTTGGAATGAAGAGGCGGTTGTACTCCGTTCGGTTGGCAATGCTGTGGAATCCCTTCCTCAACTTTCTGAAAGTTGGGAGCTAATCGTTGTAGACGATGGAAGCTTAGATTCGACTGGCAAGCTACTGGCTGCCCTTGATCACCCTAATGTTAAAATCCTGACGCTTGAACGGCATGTGGGATACTGGCCGGCAATTCGCAGGGGTATTGATTCAGCACGCTACTCTATAGTTGGCTATGTTGATGGTGACTCCCAGTTTGATTTACTGGATATGGGCGGCCTACTAGAACAAATTGGGAGCTTTGACATCGTTAGTGGCTACAGAAATCCGCGAAAGGATGACCCACATCGCCTAGCATTATCATTTTTGTACAACCAGTCTTTAAAGGTAGGTGCAGCTCTTGGTCTCCGTGACGTGAACTGCGCTATGAAGGTCTTTCACCGGGGTGTATGGGATGCACTTAAGGTGGAGGGCGCTTATTTCACTGGAGTAGCTGAGTTTATGCTAGTGGCTCAGCACGCCGGTATGCGTATTGGAGAAGTTGGAGTAAGGCATTTCCCCAGAGAGAAGGGGAAAAGCAAAGTCAGGCTTGTCGACCTAGCTTTCGGAGCATGGGATCTGCTTGGCCTGCTAATCAAGCTGAGGTTGAAATAAGGGCGCTAATCGTGTAGGACGAGGGCCTGTAGCTTGAGCTCATCATCTGTACGCCAGGTTTCAATTTCCGAAGACTGCAAACGTAACAGCACATGGGCAGTGCCATCTTCCCGCATAAAAGGTTTTAGTTTGGGCTCCAATGCCTTTATATCTTCTTCCGTGGCGGGGAGCTCGCCTAGGAAAGTGGCATTGCGTTTAGGTAGTTGCTCAAGTACAAGTGGCGGATTTACTTGCTGAACATCTGGCAGTACAGGGAACAAAAGCCGCCATTTGGTAGGCCCTTCAAGTTGGCACTCAGGCGTTTCGCAAAGTGGGAACTGCAGGTTCTGTACCTCAATTATGGGCTTCGCCTTTGTCAGAATCTTCTCCCTTAACATCAGATTGAACACTGTTAAGGCATATTCGGCCCAGGCTCTGCCCCCAAAATCCCTCTCCCAATCCATAGTAACGAAGGAAAAATCGCCATAGGTTGAAAGATCCTCTTTGGTGATGGCAATTGAGGTCGAACGTAGGCTCGTTCGGTGGTATTCAGTAGATGTCATGCCAAAGAAATCCGCGCTAGGCGGATTAAGCGTGCGTACAGCCAGCACCTGATCCATACTGTCTTTGTCATTCAGCAAGATGCTAGACTGAGTATCAGGCTCCTCCTGGGTTATTTGCGTGGGTTCACTCGCCACATCTGGTACATCGTCACTGTTGTCCTTGGGCCTAAACTGCCAAACCAGCACAAGGGCAGTTACCACCAAAATCGCCAAAATTACCGCCAACTTCTTTGCATTCATCCAAGCCTCTTTTCTATTTGCTTGAGCCGCAGCACCTTACCCCAAGATAGTAAACGTCAGTCACAACAGCAGGGGCCATGTTATCAGTCAAGATATCTTGGGCATGACTCCCAAGACTTCCTCCACGCTTGACCCTCATTGGCAACCTTGGGTCCCTCACCTTGGCCGACCCATCATCATGTTTGTCCCGGTCGATGAACCAAAACCAGTCATCTTCAACCCACTCCCAGACGTTGCCAACCATGTCCATCACACCATTAATGCTGGCCCCTTGCGGTTTGGCTCCGACTGGAGACGTTGTTCCACTTCCACATCCAGGCCCATCCTTGAATATTGTTGCATACTCACATGATGGAGGATTGTTACCCCATGGATAATTGCGGTTTTCAGTGCTGGCATACTCTAATTCCCATTCTGAGTTGCTGCATAAACGCTTTCCCGCCCATGCACAATATTGCCTTGCCTGATTCCAGTCGATGCAATTCACAGGGTGCAGTCCGCGACCACTAATCCCCCAGTTACAGCGATCTCCTGATTTAGGTTCCGTACACTTTCCAGCGTCTACACACTTTCGATATTCCAACACTGTGGTTAGGTATTTATCCATTTTAAAGGGTTTAACTTCTAGATTATCAAATGTAATGAATCGCAATCGGCACAGATCTGGTCTCTCAGGGTTACACCTTGGTCGTGGGATCTCTCCGCCAGCGATTGAAACCATGGTTCCAAGCTCAGCCTCTGATGCTCCTACCAGCTTTTGAACAGGAGCCTCTTTGGCTTGCGAGGCGCCCTCGTTTTCACAGTTCATTCCCTCGCATGTCTGGTCACCTGGTACCTGTTCAGGTGCTGTCTTTCGACCGCAGGAGGTACTTAAAAACGCCACCACAAGAAAATAAACTAACCAACTTCTGAAAACCATTTGAGCTCCCAAAACCAGATGTGAGAGACATTCCAACGAAACGACAACCTGATGGGATAAAAAGAGAACGCCTCGGAACGTCGTGGCAAATTGTATCTTTAGACCCAGCAGAACGCAACCTTTGAAGTTTTGAGTCTTAATCCTTGGGTCTAACTGGTGGCGTTTTCAGGTATCAATTTCTGCGTTTAATCGACAAGGTCAGTTCGAAAGTTGCCACTAGCTGCTCTGGATCCTGGGATGGGACTACAGCTGTAACAGGCACCGTCATTTCATGGCGATCCCCAGTTGCTATGGCTTCTTGGACCAATCCACCAATTTGGTCACCCACAGTGCATCGAAAATCCACATCACCAGTTGCTCGGCGCAGGAACGTTGCCTTGAAATCTTTGAAAACCAAGTCGATTTTTCTGCCGGATCGCCAGATTGCGTCCATGGCCATAAAAGCGCCGGCAGTGTCCGCACCTGCGGCCAAGACCCCAAAGTACATGCTGCCAAGATGGTTTTTAGTGCGCCAATTCAAGGGAATTCGCACAATCACCGATTGCTCGTTAACGCTCATGATTTTTGGCCCAACAAAGGCCAGCATGGGAATCTTTGTGATGCCAAAAGTGCGCAAAAACAGGTTTGCCTGGGAAACAGCTGACAGCTTACCCAGTACGGCATTTGCGGGATTAAGCATAAGAACTCCAATTAACCAAGACCTAGGGATTCCAAAAACTCAGGATGGGGGGCTGGGATGATTTCGCTGCCAAGAAGCTTGCCCCCTTGGTCAATGGCGTTGGTTGCAGCCAAAACAGAAGCCTGCACGTCGTAAAGCTCGCCAGCAAAGGCGTACCAGCATTTACCACCGATGCCCGCCGACAGGTGAATCACCAGCAGCTGGACTTCTGAAGCCTTTAAAGCAGCATCACAAGAACGAATCCCAGCACATGTAGTGGCACACTCAACTATACCAAGCGAGTCGTCGCTTTTTACATTGGTAAGTCCAAAGACGCCTGCCTCAAGTTGGCTGTGGGCAAATGGCAGAAAGAAGCGATCAATCAGCTGATCCCCTGCTATTCGCTCGGCTTCTAAAAGAGACTCCTCGACTTCTGCAACTGTTCCATCAATCAGGATCAAAAACTTTCCAGGTGAAACTGGATTTGCCAAAACAATCCTTGACGCCGCTTTCTTTACCAAGGCGTCAAGACATACAAGGCCTCTTGGAATACCAGATACTTCAAGACCCGCAAATGCCTCAGGCTGAATGGTCAAATCCGGTGCCTTGAACATGGGGGTCTTTAACGGCAAAACAATCCTCAAACGCTAATCAGACAATCCTGAAATAGTCTTTCAGCACACACCTTCGTTCACGGGTGAAGTGAACGGCTGTAGTCAATCCCTCGCCAGTTGGGCTGGCTATCGTGAAAGATGTGTACCCTTCACCTTCAAAGCCAAGGCCAGCAGTCGACGGGGCGTTTTTCACAAAAATCGACGTGTTAGCCACGCTGGCATAGCGATGCAAGTTTTCCACGTTCAACGAATGCATGACCGCTGTATGGCGGAAACCATGCTCAACTCGCAATCCAGCGGCAATCCCCTCTTCAACATTTTTCACTCTGACAAGGGGAAGCACAGGCAGCAACTGCTCGATCTGAACCAATGGGTGTGATTCCGGCGCCTCAAAAAATGCCAGACGCAGGTCAGGGGGGACATCAATCCCAATTTCTCGAAGAATCACCCCAGCATTTTTGCCGACATATCGCTTGTTGGGGTGGTCGCCATCAACCAGCAACTGTGTCAGTTTTCCAACGTGGGCGTCTCGCACCAAATAGGCCCCAGCCCGAATCAGCTCTTGTTTCAAGCGATCCGCAATCGCCTCAACGGCCAGGATCTCCTTTTCTACGATGCAAATAAGGTTGTTATCGAAAGACGCCCCAGCCACGATATCCTTGGCGGCCTTTTCCAAATGAGCCGTCTCATCAACCAACACCGGAGGATTGCCTGGACCAGCAGCAATACACTTTTTGCCAGTCGCCATCGCAGCTCGCACAACACCAGGCCCGCCAGTTACCACAACCAGCGCAGTCCCAGGATGCCTCATCAGCTTGTCAGCGCTTTCAATCGTCGGCACTGCAACGCTGGAAATCAGGTTGTCAGGAGCTCCAGCGTCAACCATAGCCTGATTCAGCAACCGAATCGTGTGGTTAATGACCCCCTTTGCAGATGGATGCCCGTTTATAACAACCGCGTTTCCAGCGGCAATCATTCCGATGCCGTTGTTAATTGGGGTCTCAGTGGCATTTGTAGTTGGGGTAATCGAACAAATAACCCCGTAAGGAGCCCGCTCTGTCAGTGTCAGACCGTGGTCGCCTGTATAAGCCTGCGGACGCAGGATTTCCGTGCCAGGCGTCTTGGTGGCGGCTAAAATATTCTTTTTGACCTTGTCCTCGACTCTCCCCATGCCAGTTTCCGCAACTGTCATCTGGGACAATTCCTGGGCTCGTTCAATGCTGACCTTTCGCATGGCGGCGACGGCACGATCCCTAATTTCTAGGGGCAGAGCCATCAACTGCTGCTGCGCCTTTTGGGCGGCTGCAACGGCCTGATCAACATCATTGAAAATCCCGCGCCTGCCGACCTCGCTGGTAACGACGCTTGGCGCCCCTATAGGGGAGCCTTGCAATCGCGCCAATACCTGATCAACTATCGCGGCAACTTTAGTTTCGTCTAACGCCATTAAAGTTCCTCTGTGGACACATCGGTCACGGCTTGACGTATGTAGTGTCGGTTCCAACCTGGACCATATCGACGATAGCCATTATCACAGCATCAACAGGTCGGTCCTTGGTCACTGTCGTCTGGCGCGCCGATGAACCACTGGCGTAAAGCACTACTTCACCCACGCCAGCTCCCATCGCGTCTGCGCAAACGACCATCTTCCCGGTCTGCTCCATCTTCTGGTCAAGCTCCTTGACCATCAAAAACCGCAAACCCGTCAGATCCTCTTCCTTACGTGTAGAGACTACGGTCCCCACCACCAGGCCCATCAGCATAAAGGCCTCCTTGGGTGCTATTTATATGCAGGACTACTAAGGTCCTACTTGCTCTGCCGTCCCAGTGGCAGCGCTTCGTCAATATTAGCGTGCGGACGTGGGATGACATGGACAGAGACTAGCTCGCCCACGCGCTCGGCCTGACGCGCACCAGCTTCGGTGGCCGCCTTAACAGCCGCAACATCGCCACGGACCACTGCGGTCACATAACCGCCGCCGATCTTTTCATATCCAATCAGCTCAACCTTGGCAGCTTTGACCATTGCGTCAGCCGCCTCAACCATCGCCACGAACCCCTTCGTTTCAATCATGCCTAACGCGTCAGCCATCTATTCCTCCATAAAACTTGGCCTACCGGCAACCTAAACGCCGGAAAGGGAATTCAACGCATCCAAAGCTGCCTCGGCAGCAGAATCAATCTCTGATTCTGTGCCAGAAAGCCACAGACGTCCAAAAGCGCCATAAGGCTGAATCTGGACCAGTGAAATATCAGCAGCCTTCTCGGCTTCGTTGGCAGCAAAAGCAACGTAGCCGGCTGGCTCTGTTTCCAAAATAAACAAAGATTGCCCAGGCAGGATCATCATGCCTTGGCTGTTCCTGTTAATAATCTGAGCCTGATAGGGCTCAATCGATCTGATAATCTGATTACTGAAGATTGTCGGCTTCATGCGCTTGTCTTCATTCAGTTCCATCGCCTTCAAAATTGCGGCGCCGGCTCGTTGGACATCGCCCTTGTCAAAGGCGTGAATTTCCAACAGTCCGTAGGCTCGTTCCACCACCTGTATAGCAGGGGTAACGTTAGTGGCCTTAAGCGCAACATCGGTAATGCGGTTAATAGCCATCGCAGGTGAAACTTCCACAAAAAGACTGGCCTGCTCAGGCAGTGGCAAAAAACCTCTCGAAGTCTTTCCAATGAACGCAGCCAGCTGGGGCTGCAAACTATCTAAAAACACAAAGGTTCTAAGGGTCATCATCAGTGCCGCCTCCCAAAAGTCCAGCCTGCAGAGTTCAGGCGCCGGTAAATTATCACATTGAGCACAAATAAGTCGATACCTAAAATCACTACACGTGCATACCAAATCACCCCTGACCCTGTCCCCGTCCCCGCCCCCTGCCCAATACCCACATTTGAAACGTTTGTGACAATTCGAACGATACTTTAGAGCATTTGTATCTATTTCCATTTATAATGTACTTTGCAGAAGCTCGGAGGTGTCCGATGTTAAACAATCTTCGCCGCAGCTGGCTTTTGATTCCGCTGCTAGCCCTAGCGTGTGGCGGAAGCGGTTTCGTTCCTGTCGACATCGTCTACAGCAACGATCAAGGTATCCCCGATACGCAAGACGATGGAGCTGCTCCTGAAGACTCGCGTCCTACACCTGATATAAATCGTGACAGAATTCCGACCTCAAAATGGCTTGAAATCATCTTGCTTCACGATACCACCGTCTACCAGGATCTTTTCGCCGGTGGAACCTTCAGAATTAACGCCAAGGTCATTGACTACGACTTAAAGGCCCCAGGTATCGGCATCATGGTGCGCTTTGAAATCGCAGAAGTAACCGATTTTGAAGGCAACCCCGTTGATCTTGGTGATGGCACTTTAAGCGACTACGAAGTTTCAACCGACGGTAACGGTTTGGTACAGGCCTTTTTCAGGAGCAACAACCAGACTGGGTTGATCTATCGCGTCGTGTTGTCACTGCCTTATGAGGAAGCTGAAGAAAAAGACATCCTGATTCGTGTTATGGACACCCCCTGCGGATGTGCAAATGTAAGCCTTTCTTATGACGGCGCCCTTGATACCTCGTCGTTGCATGATTTCCAAGTCTCTGTTTTGCCTGCGGATTTTGCCTGTGACCGACTTTATCCAGAGCGCCCACTCCCAGATGCAGTGTTCCAGGAACGCGTAATATCAAGCCTTTATGGTCAGCAGTCATTTGAATGTCTGCCATCAGACATGTACATGACCGTTTTCGCCAAGGCCAAAGGGCCTCGCATAATGGTGGATGGCAAGCCTGTTGAGTGTTATGTCGCCAGCGGCTGCAACGATGGGGTCTTTTTACAGCCAAACGTGTGCAAAGACATCACGCTCAAGATTTACCAGGCTAACTTAAATCCTGCAGGTCGTTATGACACCATCGACCACTTTGATTTCACCAACTTAGTGCAACAGTGTGCTGGTGGTGATACGACCATAATGACATGCGTCACAACTGGAACCAGTGGGGATCTTGGCAAAACCATCTGCTGTGTCTTGGCTGAAATGATCAAGCTTTTCAAGACTCCCGGCTTGACCATCATCGAGTCGATTGCCGATCTGGCCAAGATCTGGCTGGGCAGCATCATAGTGGACACGCTGTTCAACTTGTTCAAAGACGCTGTGGCCAACGTCATCACAAACTGGCTGCTTAACAACTCTCCATCGTGGGTCAAGGACTTTTTCACGATTGGAGGCGACATGATGGGGGCCATCACAAACCTTGAAATGTTGTCGGACCTGGTTTTAGCCAAGCTGAACAACGACTTTTCAGTCCAAGGAACTCACTATTGGACTGGCGTTGCCCTGTATTGGAAGTTTGGCTGCAAGCCAGGTACCCCAGAATACGAACAGTGCGGTCGCCACGAACTGAACATGAAGAACATTGGTGACCCGAATTTCCCATTGGACATTCTCGAAGGGAAATTTACCGCCCTGATTTCCAACTGGAATCAGTTCATCATCAACCAACATGCCATCAAGTTGAACTACGGCAAGTTGGTGCTTTATGTCATCAACGAGCTTATTGTCGCATCCATCACCGGTGGACAGGCCCACAGCCTTAAAGAGGCCATGCACTTGTGGATTAACTGCAGATCGATTGCTAGAGGGATCCTTGGTGAGATTACCTCCTGGTTTGGCGGTTCCAAGCAACAAATTGAGGATGTATGCATCGGAGCTATTGACTTCCTCTTCGGATTTGTTGACGTTTTCCTTGGGGCGCTTACCCTTGATACAGAGCTGTCCTTATCTGGAACCGGAGTTTTGGTCGACGAAACGTGCGATCTAGCTGTGGACCGAATCATCAATGGAACCTATGTTGGATACGTGCAGGGGAACATGTCCCAAGCGTCAGTGACCGGAAAATTTACTGCTGTTAAACAGAAAAAGTAAGCTCAAATCTGTGCTTTGTTTATAACGGGGTATCAATGGGTTTTGTTAGGTTTCGTTGGTCGTTTTTTCCAGTAGTTGTATCACTTGTTGTCGCGATAACCTTCACAGCTTGCTCCTTTTCTACTCAGCTAATGCCACTGACTGGGGAAGACGATGCAAGTGCTCAGTTATCTGGCCCAAGGATTGAGTGGCTGGAGAAAACTGGTGCCACCATGGCGGCTCACTGTCTTCATGCGGCGGTTCGTTCTGGGGAAGTAGGGGCTGTATTTGATTTGCTAGGTCCCTCTTCTAGGGCTATTGTAAATGCAGCGGCAGGTAAAGCCGGTAAAACGGCCGCGGAGCTGCTAAAAACTGGGGAAGTACAGGGGTTAAGCCTTCGAGGGGCTTCCAACCCTTTGCAATTATTGGCGTCTGACGCCTTGTTTTCGGCTCGTGAAGCTTCTGACTTTAACCCCAGTGCCCGAAAAGTGAAGTTGATCTTGCGGGTAGGCGAACAGCCGGAATTTGAAGCAATGGCGTTATTTGCCGATGATAGTTGGCGTATCGAGTTGGTTGAGCAAATGCCAACCGAGTCTGGTACTGGGGGATAAAGATTATGCTGGTAGCACAGTTTCAGGAAAGCCGGCGTCTGATGGGGCGCCTTGACGCTGGGCAGGATTTGGTTGCTGCATTTACCACAATCTGCATGGACAACGGCATTAAATCTGGGTGGATAAAGGCTGTTGCGCTAGTTCGTAACGTGGAAATCCAAAATGTGTTCCCAGAAGATGACAATTTTTCCAAGTCAGACATAGTTTCTGCACCTGTCTTTTTTCCTACTTTGACAGGTAACATCTCTATCTTTGATGAGCTTCAAGATATCCGTTTGTACGGAACAGGTACGAATGCTGATGGCTCGTACACAGGCATTATTTCTGGCGGGGAGGTCATCTTTTGTGAGTTCTGGATCGAGACTGGGGATGATATTGTTTTGGTGCGTGAAACAGAAGGCGACGACTTCCAACAGTGGGTTCAGCTCCAGACCATTGCTGATGTACGGCCAAAGCCGGTCATGAGTGTCCCTCCTGGGGGCTCGATGGTAAGGCCCACTGTCCAATCAACTCGAATGGTTATGGATGAGGATGAGACCTCGGAGCTAAACATAATGGACATGGCTGTAGGTGACTACGTTGACCACCCACGCTTTGGGCTTTGCAGGGTCATCAATGTCCTAGTTGATGAAAAAGTCACCATCAGGCTTCCAACTGGTAAGAACGTTGACCTGCATCTTGGAATGATGAGAGTGCAAAATCCTAAACAAGCTGATGGTTATAAAGTCTTTCAGCTAGAGATTAAAAAACGCTCATAAATTCCACTTTTTCCATTCATGTAGCTTTAAATAATCACTTTTTCTTGGCGTAATTTTCGATATTTACCTGCTTCACCCTAGACAATGCCAAAGCACCATCGGGTACGTCTTCGGTAACGGTTGTTCCAGCACCAACATAGGAATTCTTGCCAACTTTTACAGGTGCAACAAGCTGGGTGTCCGAGCCTATAAATGCCCCGCTTTCAATCACAGTTATGTTTTTGTTTATGCCATCATAATTGCAGGTGATGGTACCAGCACCAATGTTAACTTTTTCACCAACTTGCGCATCACCAATGTAGCTTAAGTGGTTGACCTTTGACCCTTCGCCAAGATTGCTTTTTTTCATTTCTACAAAGTTTCCAACATGACCATGGTTGCCGACTACAGACTGTGGTCGCAAATGGGCAAAAGGACCGATGATTGCAAAATCTTTGATCTCAGAGTCAGTAATTACGCAGTAAGGCTTGATTGTTACCCCATCCCCAATGCGAGCATTTGTCAGTACGGACCCTCTGGAAATTAAGCAGTTGGAGCCTATAACTGTCCCTGCTTTGATGGAAACTCCAGGCTCGATCTCGGAATTGCTTCCAACTAGGCATCCAGTTTCGATGTAAACAGTTTCTGGCAGGTGAATGGTCACGCCCAAGTTCATTATCATCGCGGCGTTACTTCTTAGAATCTGCGCCTCCACTTCGGAAAGTTCAGCGCGATTATTAATCTGACCGGCCTCACTAGCATCGCCAAGCACGTAGGCACCAACTTTTTCACCTTTGCTGGTTCGCATTTTTACGATGTCAGTAAAGTAAAACTCGGCAGCTTGGTTAGAGGTACCAACCTTGGCAAGATCTGCATACAAAGAGGCTGTTTCAGCCATGTAAAGCCCAACGTTCACCTCGTTGATGGCCAATTGCTCTTGGGTAGCATCACGTTTTTCAACTATTTGCTGTACTTCGCCATCTGGACTTCGCTCTATTCGTCCAAATCCTCCAGGATCCGCCACCCTAGAAGTCACCAAAGCAAAGGTAGTCCCTGTCTGGTCATACACCTCGCCAAGCGCCTTGATTGTGTTGGCCGAAATCAGGGGCAGGTCCCCATTCATCAGCAGTGCCTTCTTAAACGGCGCGGCGTTTTCTGCAGCACAAAGCGTTGCATGTGCCGTTCCAAGCTGCTGTTCCTGCATTGCAAAATCAATTTGCGCAGTTGGAAAGTACTTTGTGACCTCTGCTTTGACCAGTTCAGCTTGATGTCCAACAACTACTGTCACATGGCTAACACCCGCCTCAAGTGCAGCTTTAATCGGATAGCACACAAGAGGTAACCCCGCTACCCTAAATAATCCTTTAGGTAAGCTGGATTTCATCCTGGTCCCTAGACCTGCCGCCAAAATTATTGCAATAGTGTCCTTCAAGGGCTTCCCTCCTGCCTGATGCTTTTTCACCAAGCGACTTTAGGAGGATGTGATTTTAGTACGTTTAGGGCAAAATGGCTCGTGTGCATGCTCGGAGTAAAAGATGCTGATAGGAACATGGAATGTGAACTCTGTTAGAGCTAGGGAGGCTAGACTGCTTGCTTGGCTTGAAAGAAATCAGCCAGATGTGCTGTGTTTACAGGAGCTTAAAGGTCTTGAGGAGGCTTTTCCAACAGAGGCTGTAAACGCCCTTGGTTATCATGCGGCTGTTTTTGGTCAACGCACATACAATGGGGTGGCAATATTATCTAAAACGCCGCTTAAGAATGTCACCATGGGTATGCGGGATGGAGTCGATGATCCGCAAGCCAGAGTGATTACAGCTGATACTGCGGGAATCAAGGTCGTTTGTGTGTACGTTCCCAATGGCTCTGACGTCGAGTCTGATAAATACACTTATAAGATCCAGTGGTTAAATCGCTTGATTCGTTGGCTTCCAACCGTTGCAAGCCCTGAAGATTCATTGGTGATGTGTGGCGATTTCAATATCATCCCGTTTGACCGTGATGCCTGGTCAGCCGATGTTTTTCGAGGAACTGGTCTTTTAAACGATGAAGTCAGGCGATTGCTTTCTGAAATACTGGATTTTGGCCTAGAAGATGTCTTTGTGAAGCTTAATCCTGAAGGTACACAATACACTTGGTGGGATTACCGGGCGCTTGGCTTTCAAACAAACTCTGGTTTGCGAATTGATCTGATTTTGGCGTCGAAATCAGTGGCTGCTCGCTGTACCGAGACATGGGTTGATCGCGAAGAAAGAAAAGGGCAAAAACCATCAGACCACGCCCCAGTTCTTGTGAGGTTGCATTAAAGATGGGCTCAAAACGCTTGCTTATAGTGTTGATTTGCTGCCTAGTTGTAGCTTTATTAATGGGCTTTTTAATTCTTAGGAGTGAAAAAATGAGTGCTAACACACCAGTTTTGGCCGAGGGTTCCTTGGCGCCAGACTTTACCTTGAACTCCACTGAAGGAGAGATAACTCTTTCAAAACTCAAGGGAAAAACAGTTGTTTTATATTTTTATCCCAAGGCGGATACCCCTGGTTGTACCAAGGAAGCCTGCGCTTTTCGCGATTTAAAAGGCGAGATGACTGATTTAGGAGCTGTAATTTTGGGTGTCAGCAAGGACAAAATGCCTGCCATTGAAAAATTTCTGGACAAATACAGCTTGAATTTTCCGCTTCTTTCAGACCCTGATCTCAAGGTGCACCAAGCTTATGGAGCGTGGGCCCCGAAAACAATGTTTGGAAAAACAGCGTTTGGCGTGATACGAACCACCTATGTCATTGATGCAGAAGGCGTAATTCGCAAGGTATGGCGTAGGGTCAAAGTGAGTGGGCACGACGCCCAGGTGCTTGAGGTTGTAAAAAAGCTGGCTAAATAAGGACAAATTGCCTGCTTTTCAAATTACTGGCTTTTTAAATGATTTTAGCTACTTAACTTCCTGGAACTTGGACCAAGGAGCGTTGCACACGGGGCACCTTTCTAGGTCATCGCCTTCATGTGTGTAGCCGCAAACCAAGCAAGTGTGATACTTGGCCTCTTCGATGTCTTTGCCAGCCTGAACCGCCTCAATAGCTGCTGTATACAGCTCAATGTGAATCTTTTCAGCCTCAAACGCCCCCCTAAAGGCGTGCTGAGCTGAGATCTCCTGATCCACTTCCGCCTGGGCCAGCATCTGAGGATACATCTCTTCAACTTCGTAAGTCTCGCCGGCTAAGGCGTCTTGCAGGTTCTGATTAGTATCTCGAACCATTCCCAGCGCACGCCAATGGCGCAGTGCATGCACCCTTTCAGCGTCGGCCGCTGCTCGAAACAGCTTTGCAACATTTGGAAAGCCATCCAACTCAGCTTTAGCGGCATATGCCAGATACTTTTGACTCGCCTGGCTTTCACCAGAAAAAGCCACCTTCAAATTTTCTGTGGTCTTGCTCATGAGGACTCCTTTGTTCACGAAAAAGCCATATCCGGAAATAGCCCAGACGCGATTCAATGTCAAACTAGAATTGCCAAGTTTTAAATGAGTGTGCTTAAGTATAACCCAATTATTGCGCCTTCTTAGCTGAATTTGTTCGCTTTTTAGAAGATTTCAAGACCAAGTCGTCCTTAATTATTCGGGCAATAATATCGGCCGCCTGGTCCAATGATTTTCTGCCTGGGTAAGCAGCCATGACAACTATCCAACGCACCTTTGAGTGAGGTTGATAGACATATATGTTGTCACTAAGCCAATCTTGTGAAAATCCTGCTTTTCTAAAGAGCTGATAGCTGCCTTTTGATGGTTGGCCTCGTTGTGACTTGGGTATCAAATGTCTTTCCAAAGCAAGCCACACTCCATCATTGGCATCTCTGACACGGTTAAGACGCTGACGGAAAAAAGCAAGCATCGGGCTTTGATTTGGGCCAGTCCCCAGTTTCAATCGATGCCTTTGAGGTAGTTGCTCATGTAACATCAGATGACACATCATTTTTCCAAGGTCAGATAGGCTGGTACATGCTGCACTTTGACACTTTACCTTTGCCTTTCCAGTGGATTCTGGCAGCACATTCTTTTTCGCACTGTACCTGCCAGATTTTGGCTGTTGCAAAGTAATTCTTGGAGATGTCCTTAAAATTTTAGAATTACCCTCTGCCTCCCATTGGGACTGAGCATATGCTCGCAAAATCGCGGAATCTCGCATTCCAGCCCGCCTCAGAGTGCCCCTGGGACCGTTCAGATAATCAAAACCAGCTAGTTGCACCATTCGATTGTGGGCGATGTTGTCAGATTTATGAAGGTCTTCTTCCAGTAATTTTTGCAGTGAAATCTTTTTGTCACCGCGAGGGTAATGAAACGTGACGGTAGTTTTTGGCCCATAACCAAGCTCATTAAGACGCTCTAGGGCAGACACGGCTGCATACAATTTGATGGTTGACGCAGGATTCCAGCCATCCACCCTGGTTGCGCTGGTTCCATAAGCATATAAATTCATTTTCGAAATCAAATTGGCCTTTCTATCTAGTTCCACCCTGACCAAAAGCGCTCTAAATCGAGCTGGTGGCTTAAACCCCATTTCCTTCATCAACTGGGGCAACCGAGTTGTGTTTATGCTTCGATCACTCCAATTACAGAAATTTCGCTGACTTGGTTGCCTGCCATAAGAAATTCCGGGCGTCCAAGTTAAAAGCACAACTAGTGATAAAAAACCAACAACAATGATGCGTTGAATGTGATTGAGTAGGTGAGGTTTATTAACATCCAAGGTCATCAATTCTACCGTGTTGTTGTGGTTAAAAGTCTAAAGATTCCCGAACCTTAGACTGTAGCGATGAAAAGGTGAAAGGCTTTGGTAAAAACACATCAGCCCATTCAATTGCATCTATCTCACCATAACCACTTGTTAAAATAATCGGAAGATGAGGCCTTTTAGAGCGAATTGTGTTCATGACCTCTGCCCCTGACATTGATGGCATAGACAGGTCCACCACTACCAAAACAGGCTCCGGAACTAGGTGCTCCAAAAGCTTCAAACCGGCCGCACCACTATCAGCTTCTTGAACTTCAAATCCCATTGCAGCAAGCATGTCTTTTAAAACCGATCTGACCAATTGTTCATCGTCAATTACCAACACAGTTCCGCTGTAAGGTTTGTCTTTGGCCTCACTGCGCGTTTTGGGCCGAATAACCTCAAGGGCCGAATGAACTGGTGGAGTCCTATCAGCCGCTACTGGTATTAAAACTTCAAAGGTGGAGCCAACTCCTGGAGATGATTGAACTGCAACTGCGCCGTTGTGAGAGCGCACTATTCCAAGGACGGCAGACAAGCCAAGGCCGCGTCCATTTTGCTTTGTGGAAACGAACGGGTCGAAAATCAGCTCTCTTCTTTCAGGATCCAGGCCAACTCCACTGTCCTGGACTGAAAAGCTAACGTATTGTCCTTGAGGTAGCTCCCGATTCAAAATTCCGTGGGGAACCAATCCACCGCTATGGTGCTTAATCTGAGTTTTTATAACAATCGTTCCTGAGTCAGACTGAATTGCCTCGGATGCGTTGATAACAAGATTGAGTATCACCTGATGTAAAAGCGTGGAATCGCCATTAACTGAAGGTAAATTATCTGCAATTTCGTGGGACAGGCAGGCCTTTGTACTAATCGCAGTGTGGAGTAAATCCAACATTTCCAGGTAAACCTGGTTTAAGTCAGCAGCTTTGATTTCTGTTAGACCTCGCCCTGAATACGCCATCAGATGGTTAGTTAATCCAACAGCCGACTGGGCAGCATTTTTAACCTCGCCAATAAAGTACGTTGAGGGGTGGTCATTTGCGATGTGTGAAAGGGCCAAATCCGCATTTCCCAAAATTCCAACCAGTAGGTTGTTGAAATCGTGGGCAATACCCCCTGCCATAAGCCACAGGCTTTCTGATTTTTGATGCTGAAGTATCAATTTCTGCCGCTCTTCACGCAGTCTACTTCTTTCCTCCATTTCCTCCTGAAGCCTTTGGTTCGTGGCATTAAGGGCGGCAGTTCGCTCTTCAACCAGCTTTTCAAGCAGGTCATGATGTTGTTTTAAAGCAAGTTGCGCCTGTTTAGACTCGGTAATGTCCCTGATGACTCCCACCAAAAGACGCGTGCCGTCGGCACTGGTGAAAACAGTCTTCTTCGTGACAATGGTGTTGACTTTGCCATTTGCATCCGTCAGTTCTTCCTCCTTGACGGTTTCTCCACCAATGGCAAAGACTTCATCATCGTTTTTCCAAAAGACAGTGGCCTGATCCTGCGGAAAGAAATCTGGGTCTGATTTGCCCAGCAATTGCTCGCGGGTATATCCCAAATACTGGCAAAAGGACTCATTAAAGAGCACCCATCGATGCAGTTCATCCTTTACAAAAATCGGGTCTGCCACCCCATCGATGATAACGTTCCAAAACTTATCATCAAAAACTGGCAGTGGGGGTTGTTCTCTGGTTTCAGGTTTGAATTGAACAGGTGAAGCATTGATGTCAGATAGCTTGTCACTCATAACGCTATCCCAAGAACGTTAGCCAACGTCGAGGGTAGCCGATTTAGATGAATAATTAAATGGCGGGCAAATTTTCAAACAATCTTTGATTCCCTGTTCCTGATCCAGAAGCCGCACCTACAGCATCACAATCACAAATCCATCACATATGTGTTCGATCAGAGCGGGAGACGGGATTCGAACCC
>LSQX01282321.1_pt1 | contig 22126 bp, 14 predicted proteins | sample 654561 | NCBI WGS metagenome assembly LSQX01 (sample SAMN04489861, study PRJNA283612) | anaerobic digester metagenome | isolation source: 4 biogas reactors fed with cattle manure at either 37C or 55C with and... | place: Denmark: Kongens Lyngby | collected 2014
CCATTATAATGGTAACATCCCAACAAGCGCTCCTTGTATTCCAGCTCTTCTTCCACTGAAGAGAACTTTCTTTTTCTGACACCTACTGTAATATCCGATGATTCCTGGACTTCTACCATAAAACATCCGGGTCCTACAGCATGGGGAACACCGGCGTCTACAAAGAACATATCTCCAGGAGAGACAGGTATCTTGTGACACCATTCCTCCATAGCCCTGATATCCTGTTTTTCGTACAACTCTTCAAATATCTGCCTTGTAATACCCTCTTTAAATCCCAGCAACACATAGGGCTGCTCCAGCTGATCCTTACGCACATCAATTATATACCAGCTTTCAGCCTTCCCAAAATCTGAATTGAAATGTTTCTTTGCATACTCCCGGGTGGGATGGGTCTGAAGACCCAGCTGATCTTTTGCATCCAGAAGCTTTACAAGCAGACATGTATTGCTGCCATATTTGCCTGCATGAGCCTTGCCCAGCAATTCCACCGGATGTCTTTCAATCAGGCCTTTCAATAAAACCTTATCACCATCAGGCAGCAACACTTCTGACAGCCCCAAATTCTCGTCCTGCTCCATATCTCTATTAGCAGCATAGGTAGTAGAACCCACCCATGCCTCGGGCCGACCATCATCTTTTGGATCCTTCAACCCCCTGAATCTGTCAATCTCTCTTCCCCCGGGATACCTGGGTATTTTATTGGGGACCAGTTCCAGGGGCACCTCCCAAATTTGTTTATCCATTATTATCACCTCATTGTTTATTTATATATTGGCTTTGGAAGAAAACCTACACAGCACCATCGGCCAGCCATGAATCACGACCTAAAAGCTCCATTTCTTTCTCTTCCCTAAACTGGTTGGTATATAGCCTGTAATAATATCCCTTCATCTTTAGAAGCTCAGCATGATTCCCTTCCTCAACCAGCCTGCCATCACGAATAACCAGTATGCGATCTGCCGATCGTATGGTAGACAACCGGTGAGCAATAATAAAGCTGGTTCTGCCTTTCAGTACCTTATGAATGGCATCCTGAATTACGCGTTCAGTTTCGGTGTCTATGGATGAGGTAGCTTCGTCCAATACAAAGATCCTGGGATCGGCCAAAACAGCACGGGCAAAGGATATTAACTGCTTTTCACCTGTGGACAGCCGGCCTCCCCCTTCACCTACTTCGGTATCATATCCGTCCTTCAGCTTCATTATAAAATCATGGGCATTGACAAGCTTAGCAGCTTCTATAATCTCCTCATCGGTGGCATCCAATCTTCCGTATCGTATGTTATCCCGTATAGTTCCGCTGAACAGATGAGGCGTCTGTAATACATACCCAATATTGGATTGAAGCCATAACTGGGAGCGTTTCCGGTAATCCACCCCGTCGATTCTGATTTCGCCTTCTTTAGGTTCATAAAAACGGCATATCAGGTTTACTATAGTGCTCTTGCCGGATCCTGTTTCACCCACCAGGGCAATAGATTCACCGGCCTTTACCTCCAGGTTGAAGTTTTCCAGCACCTCTTCACCATCTTTATATGAGAACGATACATTACAAAAACTCACATCACCTTTAATAGGAGGCCAGTTCTCCTTTTTGGCGACGAATATGTCGCCATATTCCTTAACAACTTCAGGCGAGTCTTTTACATCCGGCTCAGTTTCTATCATGGAAAATACACGTTCGGCTGAAGCCTGGGCATTCTGCAGTTCTGCAAAAATTCTGGCTAATTGCTGAATGGGTTCAAAAAACTGTGCCGCATAGGATATAAAGGCAACAAGGGTACCATAGCTCAGAGTCTGGGATATTACACCTTCCCCTCCAAACCATAGCGCCAATCCTGTTCCTATGCTGCCCAATGCCATTACAATGGGCATATAAATTGATGAAATCACAACCGCTCTGACCGATGTGTTTCGCATATTGCCTGTTAACTCTTTAAACTCTTGCAGGGTGTCGTCTTCCCTTACCAGGGTTTTTGTAGTCCGCGCACCCATGATCCCCTCGTTAAATGCCCCGGTAATCCGTGAATTAATCCTTCGTACCTGCCGGTATACTGACAATATCTTCTTTTGAAAATAGACGCTGACCACCGCTAAAGCAGGTACTACTGTCATGATTATAAGTGCAAGTCTCCAGTTCAGATAAAGTATAATGCACAAAGTCGCCAGCATCATAACACTGCCCCACATAAGATCCACTAATCCCCATGCAATAGTCTCCCCTAAACGCTGGGTATCAGACGTCATCCTGGCCATTATCCATCCAACCGGTGTTCTGTCATAATAGGAAAACGACAACTCCTGAAGCCTCTTAAACCCCAGCTTCCTGATGTCATAGCATACTCCAATCTCAATTTTCCCGGCAGTCATTATAAGAAGCCAGACATTCACAGCCTGGAGTGCTACCAGACCTCCATATGCTATGGCAAAAATCCACAAACCTTTTGTGTTCCCCGGTACTATGAAATGGTCTACAGCATATCTGTTCATCAGGGGAAAAACCGCGTCAATTCCCCCGGTTCCAGCCATAACAAGTATCAAAAAGAGCATGTATTTCCGGTAGGGCTTTATATAGTGAAGGATTTTTTTCCATAAACCTAAATTGAAAGATTGACTATATTCCTGTTCTTCGTATACATTCATTGCCGCTCACCCTTTCCTGACTACTGAGACACCACATCATTAAGCATTTTATTGTCTTCGTCCAACATACTGTGTTCTTTATCAAATTCCTCTTCCAGCATACTCTGTAAAGACCATATGCGCTGGTATATTCCGGGTTGTTTGATGAGTTCCTCGTGAGTCCCTGACTGAACCAGCCGTCCCTGATCCAGAACCAGTATCAAATCAGCCTGGGACAGGGTAGTGATACGATGGGATATAATAAATGTAGTAATCCCCTTGCTTCTCTCTTTCAAGGCTTTCCGTATGGCAGCATCGGTTTCGGTATCAACAGCACTTAGAGAGTCGTCAAAAATCAATATAGAGCTGTTTCTTATCAAAGTCCTGGCTATTGCAACCCTTTGCTTCTGACCTCCTGAAAGCGTTACTCCCCGCTCTCCTACCGGTGTATCATATCCCTTTTCAAAACTCTTTATCACATCGTGGATAGAGGCAATACGAACGGCTTCATTTATTTCAGCATCATTTGCATCTTTTCTGCCTAATGCTATGTTCTCTTTCAATGTTTTTGAAAACAAAAAAGGTTCCTGCAGGACAATACCTACATGCTGACGCAGCCATTTTTTATTTATATCTTTGAGCTCAACTCCTCCTATAGTAATGGAGCCGCCCTGATAATCATACAGCCTTTGAAGAAGGTGAACCAAGGACGATTTTCCGGATCCGGTAGGTCCGAGGATCGCTACCGTCTGTCCCTTCTTCACTATAAATGAAACATCATTAAGTATGGGGTGCCCTTTTTCATACTCAAAATATACATTTTTAAACTCTATATCGCCGTTAAGATCAGGTTTTAACCCATTTTCATTCATGTCTTCCCTTGGCTTGTCAAACAGCTCCTGAATCCTTCCCAGCGAAATCTGGGTTTTACCCATATCAGTGAGTATTCTGCCCATATGACGAACAGGCCAGAGCAGCATACCTTCATAGATCACAAATGTCATTAGGGTTCCAAGAGTAATTGTACCTGTAGAGGCCCAATAAACACCAAGTACCAGTGTTACTCCCATCTGAAACATGACAAGGAAATCGGATAGAGACCAATATCCTGCCATTACCCTGGTAAGATCATATGATAGTTTGCTGTATTCCCTGTTTTTTTCATCAAATTTTTCGACCTCATAGGCCTGGCGCCCAAAAGCCCTGACAACACGAATACCCGTCAGGTTTTCCTGTAAAACGGTAGACAGCCTTCCTTCAGCTTCGTCAGCTAAACGAAAAGTTTCTTTGATTTTGGAAAAGAACGAATACGAAAACACAAATATTACAGGAACCACTGCCATTGATATGAAGGTCATCCTTACATCCAGCATAAACATGATTGTCAGTGCAGAAATTAGCAAAAAGACAGTCCGGCCTATTTCTACCAGCTGCATGGCCAGAAAACGCCGGATAGTTTCTACATCCGAAGTGCAGCGCTGTATCCAGTCACCGGTTTCAGCCTTAACATGTTCATCATAAGGCAGATTTTGAAGGTGATCAAAAAGGTTATCCCTAAAATTTTTAGCTACATGCTCGGAAGCCTGGGATGTCCATTTACCCCTCATGTACATGAAAAAACCGTTTAACACACTCAACAGCAATAAGACAATACCGCAAATCCAAAGATTTCGGGCAAGTACACTCTTACCTCCAATACTGTCTATTAAGGCAGCCACCCATCCAGGCACCATCATTGGCTGATTGCCTATTATTGAGTCCACAGTAGTTCTGGTAACAAGCGGTGATATAAGGCCAATCAAAGTGGACAGAGCCGTAAATATAATAGCACCGAAATATCTGGTTTTCTTTCCTTCCATAAATTTCCATAGTAATTCCCATTTGTTCATAGTTTGGTTCACTCCCGATAAAATCAGTATTCTGTCCTTTTTACGTATTTGAATGTGAATAAACGTACATGTATATCCAACTACATAAACAAAATATGACAGGAGGAATACCTGAAACGGAAAATAAAGACCACAGGCAGACGTAGGTCACAGCCTGTGGTTTTATACTGAAATGATGATAAGCATACAATAATAACTACAAGCAGGCAACGGGAAGCTCAGGCCGTGTACCACACATCCAATATTCATTAACGGTAAACAGTTTGCATATTATGTAGTTTATCAGATATACTTGCAGTTTTTTATCTGCCACGATTACACGACCTCCCTCCATTTCCGTTTATTGCATGAAAATAATTATAGTCTAATTTGGAGAAAAAATCAATTACTTTTCTTTTATTTCCCTGTTCCAGGGCTAAAAAAATACCTATAAAAAACAGTTAAGGGGGATTGCTCCCCCTTAAAAATATCTCGCTTATTGCCTTACTGTCTTTATTAAAAGAGCATAGCTCCCTTATCAGCCCTGATGCTGGCTCCATTGATATGCCCACCCTTTTCAGATGCCAAAAACACAACTATGTTGCCCACGTCTTCCGGCATACCCGGCATTCGAAGGTTATACGTACGCGCCCTTTGTATGCGCTTAAATTTAAACCTATGGGTTGTGCCGGTCTTAAACTCGATTATTATGCCACCAGGCAAAATAGCATTGACGGTTATTCCATACTTTGAAAATTCCACTGCAGCTTCCCTGGTCAGCATAGTAATTCCACCTTTGGTCATGGAATAACACACATCAAAATCACCCGGACGTTTGGCATGTACGGATGATATGTTTATAATACGGGGACACTTGCTCTGTTTTAAATACGGAAGTGCCGCCTGCATACATCGGAAATATCCTCCAAGATTGATATTCATGACCTGGTCATAGAGCTCTTCAGTATACTCATCTATATCCAGGTTAGGTTGATACGCTGCATTATTAACCAGTATATCTATACCTCCATATAGCTCCACAGCCTTATTCATCATGGCTTCAACCTGATCCCGATATTGCACATCCACCTTACAAGTATAAGCTTCACCGCCCTGCTGCTTTATATATTCAACCGTCTTCTCAGCCAAAGAGGGGTTTGAGTTATAATTAAATACCACTTTAGCTCCTTCTGCAGCCAGCAGCTTGCTAATACCTGCTCCTACACCTTTACCTCCGCCAGTTACTACAGCTACACGTCCTTCCAATAACTTCTCCATATTACATCACCTTCATCGATCATAGTAGTAAAGTAAATGTCCACCATCTACGCAGATATCAGCACCGTTTATAAAAGATGCTTCATCCGACAGCAGGAAACACACAATCCCAGCAAAATCTTCAGGTTCAGCCAATCTGCGGAGTGGTATCTTGGTCTGTGCATCGTAATTAAATGGTGAAATGAGGCTGTCAAACAACTCTTCCTGCCCTTTCATCATGTCCATTTCAACTACATTGCAACGTACCCCTTTCCGACCAAAAAACAGTGCCATTTCCTTACACAGCATTTTTACAGCTCCTTTACCCGCACTATAGGCAAAAGCGCATCCAGTTGGTTTTTCATCATGTACCGATGATAGATATACCACTGCGCCGCCGCCATTCTGGGCAATGTGCTCAGCAAATACTTTTGTTGTTATAAATGCACTCTTTGTATTATAGTCCAGGGTTTGCTTAAAATCTTCTTCAGATATTTCTTCGATTAGGGCTCTGTAAACAACATTATCTGTGTGCACAAGATAATTTACGGGACCAATGTCTTTAACTATGTTTTCAAGGAGCTCTTCCATATCATCCAAAACCCACGTATCGTAGGCATAAGCGTTTTCTTCCCCGTCAATCCGACCCTTTTTACCGGTGCGTGGATAATTTTTAACAACTGTCAGGTTCTCTTTTTCCAATCTCTTTATTATAGGTCCGGCAGCCGGCTGAGAGGCATCGGTTATTAAAACGACTTTGTGCTTAAAAGCCACGCAAACCACCTTCTTTATATTTGTTGTTATATTTGGTGTTGTATCCTTTCCATAATCTCATAGCACATTCTTGCATTGTGATAAGGGCAGGTCCAACCATCAATACGCTTTGTGGGTCTTCCATCAGAAACGGCAAATGAGAACCATCCGCCATTTTCATGGTCAATAACTTCCTTTTTCGTAAATTCCCATACTCTTTCAGCAGCATCCAGGTATTTACTGTCACCGGTTAACTGCCATGCATTGAAGAAACCAACAACTGCTTCGGCTTGTACCCACCAGGAACGGAAGTCTAATACTTTTCCGTTCAAAGGATTATATTCGTAAATAATGCCACCATCATCGTGCCATCCTTCTTCGTAAATTGCCTCAGCCATTTTCATGGATACGGGTTTAACATATTCCTTCAGCTTCTCATCGCCAACACATTCAGCTGCTTCCCACAACAGCCAGCTTCCCTCTATATCATGGCCATATGATATATCGGGTGTGATAGAGTTCCAAGCCCGGTCAAAGTAGAGCATATAATGCCAGTTATTTTGATTCACAATTTTTTCTATCATTACTTCTATCTGCTCTACCAGACTATCCTTCAGACCCGGATCCTTCCAAACCCTATACAGCGAAGTATAGGCTTCCAAAAGATGCAGATGGGTATTCATGGTTTTGCATGCAGAGCTGTATGGGTTGACATTACTTACCTGTTCTTTCTGTTCATACTTCCAGTCCCTGGTAAGAGCTTCATAGTATCCCTTATGTTCCTTGTCATAAGCATGGGCTTCAAGACATTCGTATATAGCTATAGCCTCATCTAAAGCCTTCTGTTCCCCAAAAGTACGGTAGTATTCCGACAAAGCATATATGGCAAAGGATTCGCCGTAAGTGCGCTTATTGGTATCATGAGGAGTACCATCAGCTTTGACTTCCCAGAATACGCCCCCATATTCCCTGTCAATGAAATGAGAAACCAAATATTCGTACATTCGCTGGGCAATTTCCTTGTATCTCATTTCACCAAAAAGACGGTAGGCGTAGGAAAATGTCCATACCAATCGTGCTGTCAAAACTATGTGTTTGTTAGCTTGAAGGTCTGGAGTCAAATTGGCATCAACCGCACCATGAAACACAATGTTGTCATCGTCACTAAAAGCATATTTTTCCCAGAAGCCCAATAAATTTTGGGCTTCTGTTTCCATTTCTTCCTTGAGTTCCAATAACCTTCTATCCACCATTAAAACCCCACCTTATTTTTTATTTCGCTTTTCTTAGCTCCACAGTCTGTCATAGGAATAAACCTTATCCCATTCATCAGTTGGTTCCCACATACCAGGATAATCAGGATGCAGATGCTGTGCCATTAACTCGTCATTCAGATCATCAATACCCAATCCCGGTTTGTCAGGCACTTCAATATATCCGTCTTTCACCAGTGGTTTGGGTAACCCGATTACCAGATCATCCCACCATGGAATATCCACTGCATGGGTCTCCAGCGCCAGGAAGTTCTCGGTTGCAGCTATTGAATGAACTGCTGCCATACAGGCTATCGGACTCTCCGCCATATGAACCGCCATCGCCACTCCATAATCCTGTGCCATATCGCCTATCTTCTTGTTCTCCAGTATACCGCCAGAGCTAAGCAGATCAGGATGAATAACTGATACACCGCCACTCTCCAGTAAAGGCTTAAAGTTCTCTTTAAGATATATGTCCTCTCCAGTACAGATGGGTGTAGTGGTTGACCTGCGGAGTATTGCATACTGATCCGTCAGCTGCCATGGCAGTAAATCCTCCAGCCATGCCAGACTGTACTTCTCCATCCTTCTTGCAAATTTAATACAATCCTCCAAACCTATATGCCCTACGTGGTCTATTGCCAATGGAATATCATAACCTATCACTTCACGTACCTGTGCTACATACTCCTCAAGAATATCCAGACCCTTCTCGGTTATATGTATACCGGTAAACGGATGGGCTATGTTTATTAGATCATATAAACGGTTCCGGGCATTATACCAGGTCAATGGATCCTCTTCCTTGTTTTCAGCAGCTCTCTTTACCGCCTCATGGGCTTTTTTAAATTCTTCCAGGAATCCCAACGGTGCTGACAGGGCCCCCTCTGTCCCGATCAAATGATTTATACCAAGGTCCATCTTTAGGAATGTAAAGCCTCTTTCCATACGTTCCTTCAAGGCTTTACCCATGTCATAACCTGTATGCTTGCCTACAACATCGGTATCACAGTACATACGTACCTTGTCTCTGAATTTGCCTCCCAGCATTTGATATACGGGTACTCCGTATGCCTTCCCTGCCAGATCCCACAGTGCAACCTCTACCGCACATACTCCACCAGCCTGACGGGAGTGATGACCAAACTGCTTTATCCTGCGAAAGATCTTGTCAATGTTACAGGGATTCTCGCCAAGTATTACCCTTTTTAACATTAAGGCATAGTGTCTGGAAGCCATGTCTCTTACTTCGCCGTATCCTACCAGACCCTGATTGGTATACAATTTCATCAGTATTACATGGCCCGGTGCTCCTGCCAGGTCAACAAACCGCATATCTGTTATCTTAAGTTCAGAAGGCTTTGAATGGGTATTTACATGGGCTAATGCTTCTTCATAGTTGCATTTTTCCTGTGAATTCACCATCTTGTTTTGTCCTCCTTATTTATAGATTTAAATTTATATTTAATCTTTTTAATGTAAAAGCATAATACGGGGTTTTCACATATTATTTATTTCTTGCCGTACATTATAGTAATCTTACCTGAGCATCGGATTCCTTGGCCTTGGCTTCCTCTTCTTTAGCTCTCTCCAACTCTTCATCCCAGGTCAGATGCCTGTATTCTTCAGCTTCAGGAGCAGTCTTTACCCACTCGATAAAGTTCTCCCACATCTCCACCGACCATCTCGCGTCTATAGGTGCTGTGCTGTACCGGCCTTCCTCCAGCATTATAAAGCCCCATACGTCCCTTATATGTGCTTTCTCTGCATTTATTACACATTCCTCTGCCAGATGTGGAGGTATAAACAATACTCCTGCATGGGTCCCAAGCACAACGTCTCCCGGCATACATATTGCCTGGCCTATACGGCATGGACCGTTGAAGTTAACCATGGTTACATCCCAGATGGGAGTCGGATCTGTACCACGGTAATATGTCTTTATATTCTTTATGTTAATGAGCTGATCCAGGTCTCTTACTCCGCCCCAGATTACCGCTCCGCCTCTCTTTGTGCGGGAAGCTATACCGGTTCCCAGGTTTCCTCCTATGTAAGTTCCGCCCCATATCTTGTCAAACATATCCACAACTACCACGTCATTTTCAACCAGGGAGTCAATCACCCACTGATTGAAGAAGCCGCGGCGTCCTTCTACCTTGTGCCCGTATTCCAACAGCGTATCGTTAAGATCCGGACGGCTGGGCACCATTACCGCTGTTACAGCCCTTCCTACCAATACCATATCGGGATTGACAACCTTAAAGTCACCTTCATACTGGTACTTATAACCCTTCTGCCACAGAGTCCCCCAGGCTGCTTCAACAGTTATCTTCCTCATTCTCTCAAGAATATCGTCCGATACCTTCGGCCTGCCATCAGGAAGCCTTTCTCCCTTCCACAAAGGTGTCAGCTGAATAATTTCTTCCCTGCAATTGAATTTCATGTGTCATACCTCCTAATAAAAATAATCTGTTATCTCACAAGCTCCAATCAATATATAAATATGAAGCTTTATGACATAATGAGGTTCCAATGCTTCAATTATATAATATGATTGTTCTATAAAAACCATACGGTGCTCGGATGCATTGGAAATACATATGGGTAATCATCAGGACCGGCTCTAAAAGACAATAAAAAAATGTGCTGATACTCTTAATGTTCTGACATAATGAAGAAACAAGTTAATAAAGATACAACAATATTGTTGAACACTCCTTCTCACTTTAGTCCGCTAACATTATAAATCAGCCTTTTCAAAAAATCAAGACGCTTTAGACATAATTAATTGCAAAAAAATTCTGTTTCCTCCCTATCTTTCAATACTTCATCAATATCAACCCATTTGTAATAACATAAATATGTAATGTATGTTTTTAATGCCTGATTGTATTTTTTCTGTGCGAAAATTTCTATTCTCACTTGACAAGTTCAACAAAAATATGTATGATTTTGAATTGTGGCTGTTTTTTATAAAATTAAATAAATTACAAGGAGACTGTTAGAGCTCTATTATATGCCGGAAGTTTACAATACCAATATTAACAATTTTATATACTCTCTGGAATCTGCGTGGAGATTTTGTAGTACCTGACTTTAACAGTCCTGATTGCAACTACGAGTATTTGTGTGGAAATAAGCTCGATAGCACTATACTCGATGTACTGAAAAAATATTGGTTTATATAACATAAGCCCAGGTTTTTAGCGATTTAAATTTTGTATATACATATTGTCATTTTTTGTATATACATCTAGACATTACTATATTATTTATATAGTATATTACTTGGCAATATACAATGGTTAATTATCAAATAATTATATTGTAATGGGGGTTTTTTAAATGTCATTTATGTCGCCAAAACTGACCGCATCCCGTGATGTTATAGACCTGAGAACTAAAAAGGGATGGAAACTGCTATGGAAAAAAATATGGTATTACAAGTGGGTCTATCTTTTAATGCTGTTCCCGGGCCTTGCACTTGTAATATTATTCCGCTACTTTCCCATGTACGGGATACAGCTGGCTTTTAAAACCTATAAGATAAGCGGTATAGCTTCAAGCCCGTGGGTTGGCTTTAAGCATTTTGAACGTATGTTTCAGGAATCTCAGTTCTGGATTTCCGTTACCAATACCATCATAATATCTTTTTTAAAGATATTGATAGGTTTTCCGTTTCCAATAATATTGGCTATATTGCTTAACGAGGTAAGGCAGAAAGCATACAAACGTACTTTACAGACGGTATATACCTTTCCTCACTTCCTTTCATGGGTTATCGTATCCGGACTTGTTTTGAACCTGTTGGGTGATTCAGGTGCAGCAAAGAAAATAGCTACATTTTTCAGTCCTGAACTAAAAGATACATGGAACATCTTGTACAACTCATCCATATTCCGTTTCCTCCTGGTATTTACTGATATCTGGAAGGAAGGCGGATGGGGTTCGATATTATATCTTGCTGCTATTGCAGGAATTGATCCTTCTCTTTATGAAGCTGCAATCATTGACGGATGCAACAGGTTCCAAAGGATTATACACGTTACGTTACCGGGAATTATAGGTATCATTATTGTTATGTTCCTGCTCAGTGTAGGCAATATAATGAACGCCAACTTCGATCAGGTGTTCAACCTGTACTCTCCCCCGGTATTTAAAGTGGGAGACATTCTGGACACGTATATATACCGTTTGAGTTTCCAGAGTACTACGGTTATGGACTTCGGATTTTCCACCGCAGTCGGTTTGTTCAAGAGCGTAATAAACTTTGCCCTGCTGACAATCGCCAACTACACGGCTCGTGCAATGGGCAGCGAAGGCATTATGTAATGAGGAGGTTATAGGACGTGGAAAACACAGCTACTCAAAAGAGTCCTGCAGTATATAGAAATAATAAAAAGAAAAGCCGTCTGAACAGGTTAAATATCGTTGACTATATCATATTGTTCTTCTTAACCCTGTTCGGCTTACTAATCATCTACCCTTTTTATAATACGATACTGGTTTCACTTGTTCCGCAGGTAGACTATGTCCGTTCACCGTTTATGCTGATTCCAAAGAGGATAACATTCGAGTCCTACGAGTTTGTTCTTTCAACCCAGCTGTTGATGCGCTCCATGTTAACTTCGGCGGAGATCACCCTTGTCGGAACAATTTATAACATGATACTGACTACACTTATGGCTTATGCTTTTACCAAACCTCTGCCGGGCCGAAACTTCTTCAGGTTTCTTCTGGTGTTTACAATGTATTTCGGCGGCGGCCTGATACCTTACTACCTGCTGATAAGAAACCTGGGTCTTATAGACAGCTTCTGGGTGCTGGTATTGCCCTCAGTCATATCGGTACCGTACATGCTGATAATTTCCAACTATTTTTCCAGCCTTCCGGCTGAACTCGTTGAATCTGCAAGTATAGACGGTGCCAATGAAATGACCATACTGTTCCGTATAATACTGCCTCTGTCATTGCCTATACTGGCTACGTTCACACTTTACTATGCAGTTGAGCGCTGGAACGAATGGTGGCATGGAATGCTGTTTATAAAAGACGTAAAAAAATGGCCATTACAGAATACACTGCGTAAAATCATACAGGACGCCAACTTTGTTTCAAACCAGGCCATGACAGGAGAAACCCGTCCGCCAACCTACGCTGAAGGTGTAAAGATGGCATGTGTTGTGGTAACAATGTTTCCCATAATGGCACTCTATCCTTTCCTGCAACGTTATTTCCTCACAGGTCTTACTCTGGGTGCCGTTAAGGGATAATGCAAAAAAAATAGTTTATGTCGGGAATTCTAAATTAATATTATGAATTCCTAACAATATTAAATAATAAAACATTTAAAAGGAGGTCTCTTAATGAACATCAAAAAGTTTCTAAGTGTTCTTCTAGCTGTACTGATGTTAGCATCAATAGTTGCAGCATGTCAGTCAGCCGATGAGGGAACTCCCCCGCCGGCAACATCAGAAGAAACACCTGCTGGTGAAGAACAAGAACCCGCTACTGATTATTCCCAAAAGCTGACCATCAGCATGTGTGTACTGGACGCTGAGAAATCTGGACAGACTGAGAAAAACAAATGGTTCAACGAGAAGTTCAACGTTGAATGGGAGTACTTCCCTGTAACATGGGGAGACTGGTTTGAAAAGGTACGTACATGGTGCGGTACCGACGACCTGCCGGATATCCTCTGGTGGGACATGAAACTCAACCATACCGGTGAGTTCCGTGCCTGGGCTACCCAAGGTCTCTTCAGAGAATTCCCTGATGATCTGAGCAGATGGCCTGAACTTGCAAAACAGCGTGAGAAGCTCGTTTCCGATGACATGGTACTCACAGTTGACGGCAAGCTTTACGGCTGGCCAGCTTTCAGAAACAACCCTGAATGGCTGCAAAATGCTTACTATCCCTTGTTCGTCTACAGACGTGACTGGGCAAAAGAAGTAGGCATGTACAAAGAAGGCGACATGTACACCTGGGATGAAGTAAAAGCCATGATCAAAGAAGTACAGGAAAAAGATCCCGGTGGCAACGGACCTGGAAACACATTCGGTATGACTTCAGAAGCATGGGCCTTCCCCGGCGTATTCATGGAGATTCTGGGAATGGCTGAAGACCGCAGTGGCTATGTAAAAATTGACGGTGAGTGGACACCATATATAGCTACTCCGGAACATCTTGAAGAGCTGAAATTTGTAGCTGAGTTGTACCGTGAAGGATATATCTGGAAAGACCAGATGGTTGTCGGCGGTTCTGAAGGTGCCGATAACTTCTACGGCGGACGTTCATTCATGTTCCTGGGCAACAACGGTCCCGATTGGCTGAACAGCTGCTATACAAAGATGCTGGACAGCGGCATAATTGAGAGCACCGACCAGGTAGCACCTATGATCGTGCTCAGCCCCAAGGATAACCAGACTTTCTGGCTGACTCAGACAGAGGACTACTGGACAGTATCAAACATCAGCCACAATGTTGATGATGAGAAGTTCCATCGTATCCTCGATATGTGGAACTGGCTTGCATCCGAAGAGGGACGTAGATTCCGTGTAGCCGGTATTCCTGGTAAGGATTATGAAGATAAGGAAGACGGCACCATGGAAATCCTGTGGGAGAAGAATCCGGATGGTTCCTACAAGAGCCCATATGTAGATATGGCATTCAACGAATATACACCTCCGGGACTGCTTCAAGGTCCCACAGAAACAGACCGGGTTGAAGGTTACGAGGCATTTGAAGGCATCCATGAGTTCATGCAGACATCTTCCGATTACAAGGTTCATCCTTTGAATTGGGAGCTCAACACCTTTGACGGCGAGATGTTCATGCAGTACGGAGCCTTCAACTCAGACGTAACAGCTAAGATAAAAGAAATACTTGCTTCCAATGAGGACGTCGAAACCGCATGGAACGCATTCCTCGAAGAAATACTGCCTAAGATGCAGCCGGTTATCGATGAACTCAATGCTAATCTGAAATAAGAATAATAATAAATAAAAAAGAGGTAGAACTTTATTCTACCTCTTTTTTATTTTGTAAATACTGCGCCATTTGAAGGCTGTTTATAGCTGCGTGGTATACCTTCTACGCTTCGCAGTATCTATTGTTTGAGTTCGGATAGTGTTGGACTTCGTTTTTTATGCAAACTCGTCCACTCAATTCAGCGCGGACTTTCCCGTCAAGCTGTCGTACATGCGGGCGCATATAAAAAAAGAGCGCCGAACAATTACGACGCTCTCTTTCTTAAATTATATATTAATACTTCTTCAACAGGTCTAACATTTTCTTATCAAGCTTATGCCCTCTGTAATCTACATAGTCTACATCTTTTCTTTCGCTGTCCAATATTCCAAATCCGCCTCTGAAGTTCCACAAGGCATACCCAATGTTATAAGTCTTAAGTATATCCAGCACGTCTTCCAGCCAGCGCAGAGCTACGTCATGAGGAGTATTGCTGAATACTCCGCCTTCACCGCAGTGAACTCCCATGTTAAAGTTCTCAGCCATTGCAGCCCATGCACCATAATGACGCTCCAATCTTTCACGATCCCAGATTCCGTCGGCAGCATATCCTCCCGGCCACTTAGGTTCAGGGAAATCGCGTTTACGGTCAACCCATAGTGCCCTGTAGTGTGTTACACCACCAGGTATGTATGCACGACAGCTCTGAGCAACATTGTCCTTGGCTAAATCCCCCAGATCAGGCATTGGAACATTACCGTAATTTAAACCATCCAATATAATCAGCCTATCCGGATCTATCTCCCTTATAGCAGCAACGGTAGGACGCATAACAGCTGCATGTTCAGCAGGCCCAACCTGAGCCGGCTCATTAACCAGGTTAAAACTTACTTTGGATGAGGGTATTCCCTTATAACGACGGGCAAATGTTGTCCAGTGGAGTATAAATGCTTCTAAAGCTTCCTTGTCGCGCCACAAATCGAAGGGTTCAACCCTGTCCTTGGCAACTGAAAAACCTGGTGCTCGATGGAAGGCAATATTGACATGTATTCCATACTTCTCGCCCCATCTTACAGCTTGGTCGACTACGTCGAGTTTGCTCTCGTTAATTGTAAATGGATCATCATAGTCAATCCAGAAAGTATAGTTCAGCGGCAAACGTACGAAGTCGAATCCAAGATCCGATATCATCTGGAAATCCTTCTCCTCGAAATACCCTGGAGAATTCATTACAAATACTCCGAGAAGATTGAATCCCCTCCATCGTGGAAGCACTTTTTGCTTATACATAAAAAAACCTCCTTATTATTTTATTGAAATCAGTTGAATTATATAAAAATTTCATTCAAGTCTATATACTGCTATAAACATTACTACAAAGCCGATACTATAGTACTAAGTTGGCATTACCATGAATGAAATATTACCAGGAGGATATCAAACATAAAAGTATTTGAAATATTATTAGCATGTGATTTAATTATAACATTATAACAAATCCTTTTCAATACATTATATTGTAAAATACACCATTTGATTTTTAAAGTTTAGTATACTATAAGCCCCGGTTTCACCAGTATAATAAATATTATTACTTTCTATTTACTACAGTCACGAAATCATCAATTTTACCCAAATAACGCAGCCTGTCCGTAATTTTAACATATTTTTTATGTTTTTTATCGTAAACAAGCCTGTTTCTGCTTTATTGCATAGTTAACAAAAAAAGTAGTTGACAACACAGCCAAAAATGTGTATTCTTATATTTAACAGGGCAAAAGTTATCAAACACAATATAAAATACAACGTTATTTATTTCTTGATATCTAAAGATATTTTGCCCAATTATTTATAGATATATACTATTTTTATATTTTGTATCTATTGCACCTTTCAATTTTTATAAACACATATAAGTTAGCTAACTTAACACTGGAACAAGCATATTTCGCAGCACGGATGGAAATAGCTAATTTGTTTATTTTATTTCTATTGATTATACGTAAAATATAGGTTTATTGCTTTATTACTATTGTTACACCGGCGCAATTATTTATAAACATAAAATTAAATGCATATATTTAAAAGGTGTAAAATGGGAACAGCACGAAGCAGATGATGAACTAAATCGTTTTCGCCTATGCAAATACATTGGAGGTGTTTGTTTTGAATGAAACTTCTGCCATCAAAAAGGCATCAACTACTTTTTACAAGGAACACACTTTACTAACAAGTAAATTCTGGTGGAATGTCGTCAAAATCCTTACTATTATTGCGCCGCTTGCATTGTTCCTGCCCTTCGTTAGATTTGATTCTATAGCTGGCAAAAAGGGTTATGTCATCTCAGGATTTCATTTTCTAATCGGAACGCACGGATTGGATGCCAAGTTTAGCTCTGAGGGATTAAATCCTGCACCCCAAATTATCACAACTGCTGTTTTTCTTGTGATTGGACTAATTTTTGTACTTCTGATAAGACGCAATAAACCATCTTTTCTCGCTGTTCCAATATCTATAGTTATTATTTTATTCTCTTATATCACCGCTTCTATGGCTACATGGCTTGTAAAATCAGGAGCCCGTTTAATGATTGGTGTTCAACTTCTTATGCTAATCGAATTTATCATTATCATTAGTACTATCTTGGCGGTAGTGCTTAATCGTGTCAGCGCCAGAACGGGAGCTTTTAAAAGTCATCTTGCTATGTTTTCCATGCTTGCTCCGGGCATAATTTACCTGCTTATTTTCAACTATCTGCCGATGCCAGGTATTTTGCTTGCATTCAAAAGATACAGGGTTTTTACAAGAGATGTTCTCGAAAACTTCTTTAGAAGTGAATGGGTAGCTTTAGAAAACTTCAGGTTTCTTTTCTCAAGTCCTGATGCACTTATGATTACAAGAAATACCGTTCTATATAACATTACTTTCATGATACTTGGTCTTATAGCAAGTGTCAGTCTGGCCATTATAATAAGTGAAATTCCCAATCGAAGGCTGGCAAAAATATATCAGACCACATATTTCCTTCCCTACTTCTTATCCTGGATGATTGTGGCTTATCTGGGCTTTGCACTATTCAACTATGATTTAGGTGTGCTCAATAACATTCTTAAAAAGCTGGGAATGGAGCCAATTGACTGGTATATGGAGCCTAAATACTGGCCATTTATATTCGTTATTGCAAACTTATGGAAATATACGGGTAATGGTTCAATTGTATATATAGCAACTATAGCAGGATTTGATACAGAGATTTACGAAGCAGCAGCAATAGATGGTGCAAACAAATGGCAGCAAACAATGTATCTTACAGTCCCAATGCTGGTTCCTATGATGACGTTGTTGACTATACTGGCTGTAGGCCGAATGTTTAACGCTGACCTCGGTATGTTCCTATCCCTTCCCATGGGTTCAGGACCTCTGCGCAGTGTTTCAAACGTCATTGACCTCTACGTATTTAACAGCCTTCGCGGTGGTTCTAATATGGGATTCCCTGCTGCCGCAGCGTTATATCAATCTATCGTTGGTTTCATACTAATCTTGACTACCAATACGATAGTACGTAAAATAAATCCCGATAACGCATTGTTCTAAACAATTAATTCTTATTTAACGTGGCCTGTTTAGGCCATATTACAGGGGGTGTAAACATTGAGTGTTGGTCCGATTGCTCCAACAATTATAGATACAAAAGACACAAAAGTTACGAAACGTGGGGATAGTCCGAACAAGTTATCTCCAAAGGCTAATTTTGTATTAAATCTTATACTTACACTTGCGATGCTTGCCTGTGTGCTTCCTTTAGTAATAGTAATCAGTGTTTCGCTATCTTCCGAATCTACTATATTAAAAGAAGGCTATGGCCTGTTACCGAAAGATTTTACGCTCGACACATATAAGTTTGCTTTCTCGGATCCCAGGTCAATAGTCAATGCTTACAAGGTAACAATCTATACTACAATCATGGCTACTATAATTTGTCTGGTTAATGTCTCCTTGTTTGCGTATCCCCTAAGCCGCCCCGATTTTAAATTCCGTACGGAAATTACTTTCTTCATGTTTTTCACAATGCTGTTCGGCGGCGGATTAGTTGCATATTATATACTGATGACCGGTTTCCTGGGTCTGCGAAATAGTTTATGGGCAATTATCCTTCCTTACAGTTTTAACTCATTCTGGGTTATAGTTATGCGTACTTTCTTCAGAACCCAGGTTCCACTTTCACTTATTGAATCGGCAAGAATAGATGGTGCCGGTGAATGGAGAACCTTTACCCAGATTGTTTTGCCAATATCACTGCCGGGTCTTGCTACCGTTGCTCTCTTTACAACCCTGGGTGTATGGAATGACTGGTTCAACTGTATATTATTTATCGACAAGCCCGACTTAGCAAACTTGAATACTCTAATTTACCGTGCTCTTTCATCAGCCCGCATGCTTCGGGAAATCATTGCAACTATGGGAGCTGCGGGGTCAGCTGATGCAGCTGCCGAGATAGCAAATCTGCCAAATGAGACTTTCCGTATGGCACTGGCAGTTATCACAATGGGACCAATTGTTTTAGCTTACCCCTTCTTCCAGAAATACTTCATAAGGGGATTAACAGTTGGCTCAATAAAAGGATAATGTTTATTCCAGCGTCTTCAAATGGCTTAATAATAAAAGCCGTTTAGAAGTAATAGATAATATAAAAAAAGGAGGATGAATTATTTATGCGAACTTCCTTAAAAAAACATCTTATTCTACTCATCATCTTCTCAATGGTAATGGCTTTGGCTGTAGGTTGTGCGCCCAAGGCAGAAGGCCCCTCTGATGAGCCTGCGACAACTGACGAAGAACCAGCCGAAACACCAGAACCATCAGATGATGAAGGCGAGGCAGCCGAGGAACCAGATGTAGCAGACTTAGAACCATACGAGCTCACCTATTTTATGCTATGTAACAACGTATCACCTGATGCTGATCAAATAGTTGAGCGTGCTAATGAAATATTAAAAGAGAAAATCAATGCAACCCTTGACCTTGTCATGCTGGATTGGGGTACATGGGACGAACGCTTTAACACCGCAATGAATGCCGGTGAAAAGATTGACATAGCGTTCACCGCCGACTGGTGGGGATATCTGGATGCAGTTGCCAACAACTTCTTCCTGCCCTTAAACGACCCCGATGACAACTTACTGGAAAAATATGCTGCACAAACTGTTAAAGACTTAGGAGAAGGCTTCATCGTAGGTTCCCAGATTAACGGTGTAAACTATGGTGTTCCAACTGACAAAGAGTTTGCCGTTAACGGAGGTCTTGTATGGCGTAAAGACCTTGCAGAGAAATACGGCTTTGATATGCAGTCGGTAAACAGCATAGAAGATCTGGAGCCCATGTTGAAGGTCATCAAAGAAAATGAGCCCAACATTATTCCGTATCTTGTAGAGCAGGGCGGCGGGAACTACATGATACCCTTCATAGACTTCTTTAAAGGCGTAGGTGTAAGCTACGATGATCTTGAAGATACCGAAGTCAAATGGTTTTGGGATAGAGAGGATCGTATCCAAATGGCTAGGACCCATCATAAATACTACAAAGAAGGATACATCCATAAGGAAGCTTATACCGAAAACAACAGGTATAATGACCACCTGCTTGAAGGCGATTTCTTCGTAACTCAGCAGCCTCTCAAGCCTATGAAAGGAAAATCCACTGAGCTTATGAGTGCTGCCGGTAACAAATTCCCTCTGGACGAAAAAGAAATTACTCCATATGTGGCACACTCACTCCACGCAGCAGGTTCCATGTTAGCTATCCCAAGAACATCTGAGGATCCTGCCCGTGCTATGATGTTCATCAACCTGATGCATGTAGATGCTGAGCTTGCCAACCTCTTTGTATGGGGTATCGAAGGTGTTCATCATAAGGTCGTACAAGAGGATCCCAAGATAGTAGCTCCTATTGAAGGCAACACATGGACACAGGCTGTTCTGCCCTGGACTCTGGGTAACGTGTTTAACCACTGGTTAGGTGAACACGAAGATCCCAACAAGCATGAGGGCTTCCGCATGACAAAAGACGCTCCGGCACACATCACCCTGGGTTATCGCTTCATCAATACTCAGGATTATCAGGCAGAAGCTGCAGCATATGACAACGCAATGTCTGAATACTCATCAATAATGGCTACAGGTGCTGTAGAAGACTTTGACGGAACATACCAGAAGATGGTAGAAGCTGCAGAAGCCGCTGGTATAAGGAAGATTCAGGAAGCTGTTCAGGCTGACCTCAACAGATGGCTTGAAGAACAGGGCAAGAAATAATAAACACGATAATCAATAACCGTTAAAAAACCTCCTGTTTGTACAAACAGGAGGTTTTTTTATTTAAACAGCATGAAAAACCAATTTCGCCTAATTTCAACAGCCTTATGCGGACACAGTTCCTGGCAGCAGTAGCATCGTATACAGTTATTTAGATCAATCCGTGGTTTCCCCTCCATCATACTTATTACTTTCGGAGGACAGTATCTGGCGCAGTCACCACACCCCACACATCTATCGTACATAATCATAGGATAGGGCCTCAAATACCGTTTTAAGAACTCAGCAATCCGGCCATTGCTTTCCATTACTCTAACCAGAAATCCATTTTGACTGGCATCAGGCATCTTAAAATCATTTATGCGCAGCTGATCAAACGGCTCACCGACAATCTGTATATCATTCAAACGGCTGCTGCAGAGACCCAGGTTTTCAGCACTTCTTATCGTACATACCCTTTCTACAGGGATCCCAACCAGTGAAGCCGATACCACATCCAGGGCATAGGGATTAGGGCTCATAAGAAGGGCTCCAATATGCCGGACATCTCCCGCAGAGGGTCCATTTCCCTCCATCCCCTCAATTCCGTCCATAACCGAGAGCACAGGCTTTACAAACTCACAAATATCAATAAGCAGGTCTGAAAAATCATTAAGCTGCCTCATCCTAAGATGATATTCAGCTTTGGTCATACCAGGAATAACACCGAACAAATTCTTTACAGCACCGGTAAACAAAGTCAGTTCATGGGTTTTCAGCTTAGCCACCGATATTACAATATCAACATCCTGCAGAACCTTTATTACAGTCATCCTCTTTGCCATTTTGCCATCGGGATTGCTGACCTCTACAACTCCCGTATCATAATTAAGCAGCGCACCGGTACGCCTGTGTACCTCTTCCATGCCGCATGCCCTGTATATGCCCTTCAAAATTCTTTCAGTATACAACCCCCCCGGACTGTCAGCGATGATCGGTACAGCACCAACCGATTGTATTGATTTTACAAGGGCCTCAACCACAGCCGGATGTGTTGTAATTCCCTCTTCAGGTCTTCTGCGGGATAACAGATTACATTTAAGCAAAACCT
>LSQX01127426.1_pt1 | contig 22125 bp, 19 predicted proteins | sample 654561 | NCBI WGS metagenome assembly LSQX01 (sample SAMN04489861, study PRJNA283612) | anaerobic digester metagenome | isolation source: 4 biogas reactors fed with cattle manure at either 37C or 55C with and... | place: Denmark: Kongens Lyngby | collected 2014
TTCGCCTGCTTCGACCAGCCGGATCTCAAGGCCACGTACGACATCGCGGTGACCACCCCGGCGGACTGGAAGGTCATCTCGAACGGCGCCCAGACCACCAGCGTGCAGGGTGAGCGTGCGACCCACCGCTCGAGCATCGACTACCCGCTGTCCACCTACCTGGTGGCGGTGTGCGCGGGCCGGTTCACCGAGGTCACGTCGACGTGGCGCGGCACCCTCACTCACCACCCGGAGACGCCGGCGGATCAGCCGACCGAGCTGACCGTGCCGATGGGCCTGTACTGCCGCCGTTCCCTGGCCAAGCATCTCGACTCCGACCGGCTGTTCGCCGAGACGAAGCAGGGTTTCGACTGGTACCACGCGCATTTCGGCATGGCGTACCCCTTCGGCAAGTACGACCAGGTCTTCTGCCCCGAGTTCAACTTCGGCGCGATGGAGAACGCGGCGTGCGTGACCATCCGCGACGAGTACGTGTTCACCTCCAAGGCCACCCACTACCGCTACGAGCGTCGGGCGGAGACGATCCTCCACGAGCTGGCGCACATGTGGTTCGGTGATCTGGTGACCATGCGCTGGTGGGATGACCTGTGGCTCAACGAGTCCTTCGCCACGTGGTCGGCCGCGATCTCCCAGGCGGAGGCGACGCAGTACGACACGGCGTGGGTGACGTTCGCGAACGTCGAGAAGTCGTGGGCCTACCAGCAGGATCAGCTGCCGTCGACGCACCCGATCCTGGCGGACGCCACGGACATCGAGACGGTCGAGCAGAACTTCGACGGCATCACCTACGCCAAGGGCGCGTCGGTGCTCAAGCAGCTGCAGGCCTACGTCGGCCGCGACGCGTTCCTGTCCGGAGTCCGCCGCCACTTCGCCGATCACGCGTGGGGAAACGCCACGTTCGACGATCTGCTCGCCGCGCTGCAGACCGCCTCGGGCCGCGACCTCTCCGGCTGGGCCGACGAGTGGCTGAAGACCACCGGCATCAACCGCCTCTCCCCCGCGTTCACCGTCACGGACGGCACGTACGACTCCTTCGCCGTCGAGCAGGCCGGCGCGTCGCCGGGGGCCGGTGAGCTGCGCACGCACCGCATCTGCGTCGGCCTCTACTCGCTTATCGACGACCGCGTCTCCCGCGCCCACCGCGTCGAGCTCGACGTCTCCGGGGCGTCCACCCCGGTGCCGGAGCTCGTCGGTGTCGAGGCCGCCGACCTGGTGCTGGTCAACGACGAGGACCTCACCTACTGCCTCATGCAGCTCGACGGGGACTCCCTGGCGTTCGTCGTGGACAACATCGACCGCATCGACGACGCCATGGCCCGCACCCTGTGCTGGTCCGCCGCCTGGGAGGCCACCCGCGACGGCCGCATGAAGGCCCGCGACTTCATCCGGCTCGTGGCCCGCGGGGCCGCCGCCGAGACCGAGCTCGCCGTCCTCGAGCGGATCCTCGCCCAGGCGACGACCGCCCTGCGCACCTACGTCGACCCCGCGTGGGAGCGCGAGGGCACGTCCCTGCTCGTCGACGCCTACCTCGCCGGCCGCCGCTCCTCCGACCCGGAGGTCGCCCTCGTCTTTTCCCACGCGCTGACGAAGCTGCCGCTCAACCCACGCGCCGCTGACAAGCTGGCCCAGGAGCTCGAGTCCTCCAAGGATGCCGAGCTGCGCTGGCTGGCCCTGGCCGCGCTCATCGCCTACGACCGCGTCGAGGTGGAGGCCATCGCCCAGGAGCGCGCCCGCGACCGCTCCGCCACCGGCCACCAGTTCGCCCTCCGCGCCGGCGCCGCCGTCAACGACCCGGCCACGAAGAAGCGCATCTGGGACGAGGTCGTCGCCGGCGATCTCTCCAACGTCGACGCGCGATTCCGCATGGAGGGCCTCGTCTACCCGGGTTCCGCCCCGCACCTGGCGCAGTTCAACGACGAGTACTTCCGCATCGCCGAGAAGCTGTGGGAGCACTCCTCCTCCGAGATCGCCCTGACCACCCTCACCGGCCTGTACCCGGTGTGGGACATCTCCGCGGAGGGCCTGGCCCGCGCCGACGAGTTCCTGGCGAAGGAGCTGCCGGCGGGTCTGCGCCGCGTGGTGGCCGAGCAGCGCGACCGCGTGGCCCGTGCCCTGCGCAACCGGGAGGTCGACGCCGGCTAGGAGGGGGTTGTCTGGGTCGTATTTACGAGGTTCGTAATGACGACCCGAAATCCCATCATCACCCGCTTATAACAGCAGGTGGACGGAAAGGTGCTACCTCGTCATTACGATCATCGTAATAACGAGCCACATGAGAGATCCTTCATCGTCGCCTCATCCGGGCTTCACAGCGCGGGCGCAGACTGGTACCCAGAGAATCAGAGAACCCGGAAGGACCATCATGCCCACGCTCCGCCGCTTCGCTCCCCTGCTGGCCATTCTCGGTCTGCTGGCCCTGGTGGCCGCGGCCGGGTCGGTCCTGGCGAACAACTCCTCCACCCCGGCCATCGACCCGGCGGGCGCCACCATCACCCGGGAGGCGGACACGCGGGTGACGGTCACGTCGACGCTGCCGTCGACGACGACGGTCGTGCCNNGATGATTGGGACGACGACTAAGGATGACTGAGTGAGCCCCTCCCATTCTCTGCGCTGGCGCATCATGTTCTGGATCACGGCTGTGGTCGTCGTGGCGTTGACCAGCGTCATCGTCATCACCCGCGCGGTCATGCTGGGGCAGGTCGCCGATGCCGCGAATCAGGCGGTGGAGCAGGAGATCGAGGAGTTCCGGCATTTCGCCGCCGAGGGCACCGACCCGGAGACGGCCGACCCGTTCGCCTCCCCGGCGCGCCTGGTGGAGGTGTATCTGTCGCGGCAGATCCCGGATACGCGGGAGTCGCATCTGGGGCTCATCAACGGTCGTCTGCTGCAGATGGACACGTCGGCGTTGAGCGGGGATTTCCCGGCGCCGTTGTCTCCGCAGGAGCCGCTGCTCACGGAGATCCTCGACAGCGCGGAATCGGCCGGTATCACCCGTGACGCGGAGCGCGGCCCGACGCACTGGGGTCGCGTGGCCGTCGATTACGGCACGGGGGAGGTCGCCCAGTTCGCGGTGGCGTATTTCACGGCGCAGGACCGGGCGGAGGTGCATCAGCAGATCCGGACGTTGGCGGCGCTGGGCCTGGGTGGCCTGGCGGCGAGTGTGCTCATCGGGTGGCTCATCGCGGGGCAGATCATCGCGCCGTTGCGGAGGTTGCAGTCGGTGGCGGGGTCGATCAGCAACTCGGATCTCACGCGTCGCGTGCCGGTGGGCGGGCGGGATGAGATCACGGAGCTGGCCACCACCTTCAACGCCATGCTCGACCGCCTGGAGCGGGCCTATGCGGAGCAGCGGCAGTTCGTCGACGACGCGGGCCACGAGCTGCGCACCCCCATCACGGTGGTTCGTGGCCAGCTGGAGCTGCTGGAGACGTCCCCGCCGGAGGAGCGTGCGCGGTCGGTGGCGCTGGCCACCGCGGAGCTCGACCGGATGGCGCGGATGGTCAATGACCTGCTCACGCTCGCCGTCGCCGATTCGGGCGAGTTCGTGCGTCCCGAGCTTGTCGACGTCGCCGAGCTCACCATCGACATCGAGGACAAGGCCCGCACCCTCGACGAGCGCGTCAGCCTCGTGGAGCTCGCCGAGGGGACCGTGCTTCTCGACGACCAACGCGTCACCGAGGCCGTCCTCGAGCTGGTGGGCAACGCGCTGCGCTACAGCGACGGCCCGGTGGAGCTGGGCTCGACGTTCGTCGGCGACGTGTGGCGGATCTGGGTCCGGGACTCCGGGCCGGGTGTGCCGGAGGAGGAGCGGGCCGGCCTGTTCAGCCGCTTCCACCGGGGTGACGCCGCGACGGCGCGCACCGGCGGGGCGGGCCTGGGGCTGGCCATCGTGCACGCCATCGGTCAGGCCCACGGCGGCCGGGCCTTCGTGGAATCTGAGGTGGGCGTCGGGTCGGTCTTCGGCCTCGAGGTGCCCACGGTGAAGGAGAATGACCAGTGAGCCGGATACTCATCGCCGAGGATGACCGCGGCATCGCGGACTTCATCGACCGCGGACTGCGGGCGGCGGGTTACGCCTGTGACGTCGTGGACACGGGGGCCCTCGCCTTCGAGATGGCCCGCAGCGGCGACTACGACCTTATGGTGCTTGACCTGGGTCTGCCGCACATGGACGGGGCGGATGTCCTCGAGCAGCTGCGCGCCCTGCGGGTGACGCTGCCGATCATCGTGCTCACGGCCCGCACGAAGCTGGCGGACCGGATCCGCTCGCTGGAGGGCGGCGCGGACGACTACATGCCCAAGCCCTTCCAGTTCGCGGAGCTGCTGGCGCGGGTGCGGCTGCGCCTGGTGGACCGCGCCCCGACGGACAGCGCGGAAGCGTCGTTCCGCCTGGTCCGCGACGACCTGGTGCTGGATCTGCGGACCCAGCGCGTCGAGGTCGACGGCCACACGCGGGACCTCTCCCGACGCGAGGTCGGACTGCTGGAGACGTTCATGCGCCACCCCGCCCAGATCCTCTCCCGCGCCCAGCTGCTCAGCCAGGTGTGGGGCATGGACTTCGACCCCGGGTCCAACGTGGTCGACGTCTACGTGCGCACCCTGCGCAAGAAGATCGGGGCGGAACGGATCGAGACGGTGCGCGGGTCGGGCTACCGGCTGGTGTAGCTAGAGCCGCATGTCCGTGACCACCCGGATGTGGGCGATGTCGGAGCGCAGGACATCCTCGGAGTACTCGATGGGCAGGTTGTCCGCGGTGTAGGCCGTCCGGGAGATGCGCAGCAGCGGCAGGTTGCGGGTGACGCCGAGAAACTGCTGCTCCCAGCCGGAGGCCACGCCGGGGATGATGGTCTCGGTTTTCCGGACGGGGCGGAGGTTCCACTCGGCGTCGAGAAGCTCGTACATGGAGCGCGACAGATCGGCGTCGAGCATGCCGGGCACCCGGAACGAGGGGAAGTGCGAGTTCTCCACGATGAGGGGGGTGCCGTTGACGGAGCGTTGGCGGACGATGTGGAAGACCGGGTCGCCGACGCTGATGTCGAGCGCCTCGGCGACGGCGGTGCTGGCGCACAGCAGATCGGAGTCGAGGATCTCGGAGCTGACGTCGAGGCCGTGCGCCCGCAGCCGCGGCATGAGCCCCTCCATGCGGGTGAGCTCGACGACGGTCGGGGTGCTGCGGATGAAGGTGCCGCCGGTGCGGCCGCGGCGACGTTCGATGAGTCCCTCCATCTGGAGGATGTCCAGGGCGTGGCGCACCGTCATGCGGGCGACGCCGAACTCGTCGACGAGCTCGCGCTCGGTGGGGAGTTTGTCGCCGCCACTCAGCTCGCGGCGTTCGATACGACCGCGGAGATCATCGGCGATTGCCAGGTATGCCGGGGAGCGGCGGTACGGGACAGACACTTGCTCAGAATACCTAACACATAGAACCAGTTGCATATGGGGTGCATTAGTAGAGACATCTATGCGCTATCTCTGGCGGTAACGGACGGGCACGTCCGCCTCGCCGAGCACCAGCATGAGCCGGTTTGCCCAGTTGAAGAACGCGCTCGCGTACACGTGGTCGAGCAGGGCCGCGTCATCGAGTCCAACACCCCGCAGCTTTTCGACGTCCCCCGTCCCGTACCGGACAGGGGTGGCCGTCAGGGCCAGGGCGGCGTCGCGCAGCACGCGGGAGCGTTCCACGGCGAGGTCGGCGCCGACCCCCTCGGCGAGCAGCTTATCGACGTCCCCCTCGTCCCCGCCCTCGTCCACGGCCCGGGCCGCGTGGACGGAGACGCAGTATTCGCACCCGTTGAAGCGGGAGGTGACGGTGGCCGCGAGTTCCCGGTCGGCCCGGCTGAGGCCACCCTCGGTGTTGTAGAAGATGTCCAGGTCCGTGAGGGTACGGGCCCGCAGCGCGGCGGGGTCGCGGGCCAGGAGGCGGAAGTACGGCATGGCGGCGCGCTCGGGGCGGATGAGGGCGTCGCGCTGTTCCTCGGTGAGCTCGGACTGCGGGACCGGCTCCACCCAGGGCACCCACCCCAGCGGGTGGCGCACGAAACGTTCGGGCGCGGTGACCTCCGGGCCGGCCACCTGTGGCCACGCCGGGGTGACGCCGGTGAGCCGGGTGCGCTCCTCCACCGGCACGTCCCGTCCCGCCAGGACCTGCAGCCCGTGGACCACCCGCAGCTGGAAGGTGAGGAAGGCGACGAGCTGGGTGAGGCTGACGATGTCGTCCTCCGACCAGCCGGCCTCACGCAGGTGGGCCATGGCCGCCGGTGAGGCGTCACGCGGGTGGAAGACCATGAGGTGCGCGATGTCGAGGGCGGCGGCCAGGCGCGCGCCGAGGAGGTCGGCGTCGTGGAGCACGAATCCGCCGCCGGAGTAGGGGCCACGGGAGGTGCCGTGGGCGATGGCCGCGGTGATGTGGTCGCGGAGGGTGGTGGGGGCGTCGTCGAGGAGCAGCTCGGCGTAGAAGGTGTGGGCGTTGACCGCACCGTGGACGCCGGCGACGTAGGTGGCCACGGCGTAGCGCTCACCGTAGGTGAAGGTGCCGGGGTTGACGGGTTCGAGCAGGGCCTCGAAGCTGTGCTCGGCGTTGTGCAGGGCGTCGGGGCGGTGTTCGCGCAGGCGGGCGAGAGGGTGGTCGGGGCCGAGGGCGGCGAGGAGATTTATCACATTGGTCATGGTCACAGTCCCAGGTTGAGTGCGCCTCCCCGGTAGTTGCCCCCGGGGATGGCGTCGATGAGTTGGCGGGTGAAGTCGGATGTGGGGTGGTCGAAGACGTCGGCGGTGGTGCCGTACTCGACCTGCTGTCCGTGGCTCATGACGGAGACGGTGTCGGAGATCTGCCGTACCACGGCCAGGTCGTGGGAGATGAACACGTATGTCAGGCCGAGCTCGGCCTGCAGCTGGTCGAGGAGCCGGAGGATCTGCGCCTGGACGGTGACGTCGAGGGCGGAGACCGCCTCGTCGAGGACGACGAGCTCCGGTTGAAGGATGAGCGCGCGGGCGATGGCGACGCGCTGGCGCTGGCCGCCGGACAGTTCGGCCGGGCGGCGTTGCGCCGTGGCCCGGTCGAGTGCCACCAGGTCGAGGTGGCGGTGGACCTGCTCCATCGCTTCCCTCCGCGGGACCCGCGCGACGTTGCGCAGCGGCTCCGCGATGATCGCACCGATGGTCTGGCGCGGGTTCAGGGAGGAGTACGGGTTCTGGTAGACGAGCTGGACGTCGCGTCGCAGGGCGCGGCGTTGGCGGTGGTCGGCGGTGGTGATCTCTCGGCCGTCGATGCGGATCGAGCCCTCGGTGGGCCGGTTGAACGCCGCGATGGACCGGCCGAGAGTGGTCTTGCCCGACCCGGACTCACCGACGATGGCGTGGGTGGAGCCGCGGGCGACGGTGAAGGAGACGTCGTCGACGGCGATGAAGTCGCCGTAGCGCTGGGTGAGATCCCCGACCTCGAGGAGAACCGGGGCGTCTGCCGCGACGACATGCCTCCGGTCGCCTGCGGCGGTGGCGGTGGCCAGGGAGGGGGCGTCGGCCAGCAGCTGGCGGGTGTAGGTGTGCTGCGGGTCGGTGAGCACGGAGGCGGCGTACCCGGACTCGCGGACCTCGCCGCGCTCCATGACGACGATGTGGTCGGCCCGGTCACCGGCCACCGCCAGGTCGTGGGTGATGAACAGGATGCCCAGGTCGAGTTCCCGCCGCATCTCGTCGAGGAGGTCGAGGATGACCTTCTGCACCGTGACGTCGAGGGCGCTGGTGGGCTCGTCGGCGATGATGAGATCCGGTTCCAGGGCCAGGGCCGCGGCGATGAGGGCACGTTGCTTCATGCCGCCGGACAACTCGTGCGGGTACTGGTCGTGGCGCTTGGCGGGCTGATCGATACCCACGCGGGTGAGGAGGTCGATGACGCGGGCCCGCCGCTCGGCGGCGGTGCCGCGCCCGTGGATGGCCAGGCCCTCCCCCACCGATTCACCGATGGTGCGCACCGGGTTGAGGGAGTTGTTGGGATCCTGCGGGATGAGGCCGATGCGCGTGCCGCGGACTTGGCGCCACTGGCGCTCGGTGAGCTCGGCGACGGGCGTGCCGGCGAGGTGGATCGACCCGGCGTCGATACGCGCGTTCGACGGCAGAAGACCGATGGCGGCCTGGGCGGTGGTCGACTTACCGGACCCGGATTCACCGACGATCGCGGTGATCTGGCCGGGGTGCACCTGGAGGCTGACGCCGGTGACCGCGTGGACGGGGCCGTGGTGGGTGTCGTAGGAGACGACCAGGTCCTCGATGTCGAGGAGGGGCTGCGTGGGTGCGGTCATGTCAGGACTCCTTCCGGATGGCGTGGCTGAGGTAGTTGGCAGCGCAGACCACCGCGACGATGACCACGCCCGGCAGAACCGTCAGCCACCAGGAGGTGGCCATGTAGTCGCGGGCATCGGCGATGATGAGACCCCACTCGGGGGTCGGCGGCGGGGCGCCGTACCCGAGGAAACCGAGAGTCGACAGCTGCAGGATGGCGGAACCGAACTGCAGCGCCGCGAGCGCCAGCACCGGGGTGAGCGAGTTGGGCAGGATGTGGCGGAAGAGCACCTGGGCGCGGGTGCCGCCGGAGCCGTAGGCGGCTTCGACGAAATCGGCGGCCGCGACGGACAGCACCTGGGAACGCGCGAGGCGGGCGAAGGTGGCCACGGAGGTGACACCCACCGCGATAGCGGCGTTCATCGTGCCGAAGCCCAGCAGGATGATGACCGAGAGGCTGAGCAGCAGTGCCGGGATGGACAGCAGCACGTCGACCAGGCGCATGAGGACGGAGTCCACCCACCCGCGTCGGGTGCCGGCCAGCAGCCCGATGAGCGTGCCGACGACCAGACCGACGAGCACCGCGATGAGCGCTCCCGCCAGGGACTCCCGGGCTCCCCACACCACGCGGGTGTAGAGGTCACGGCCCACGGAGTCGGTGCCGAACCAGTTCTCCGCGTTCGGGGGCAGCAGCGGCGCGAAGGTGCCGGAGTTGGGGTCGTGGGTGGTGAACCAGCCCGGCACGAGGGCCCAGGCGATGGCCACAAGGAGGATCGCGGCGGCAACGATCGTGCCGATCCGCCGGGCGGTGCCGACGCCGCGCGACCGGGTGCCGACGCGGGGCAGTCGGGCGCGGGACAGTCGGGCGCGGGTGAGAGTGGTGAGGGTGGTCATGCTCCGGCCTTCCTGCGCAGACGGGGGTCGAGGACCGGGTAGAGCAGGTCCACGAGGAGGTTGATGAGGACGTAGAGGGTGGCGGCGATGACGACCACGGCCAGCAGCACCGGGGTGTCGCGGTTGGCCACGGCCTGGACGGTCATCTGGCCGATGCCGGCGCGGCCGAAGACGGCCTCTGTGACCACGGCCCCACCGACGAGCTCACCGAAGAGCAGGCCGGCCATGGTGAGCGCGGGGAGCATGGCGTTGCGCAGGACGTTTCTCCAGAAGATCCACGCTTCCCCGGCGCCGCGGGCGCGCACCGCCTGGATGAAGGGCTGGCGCTGGACCTCGTCGATGGAGCGGATGAGCACCTGGGCCAGTGGCGCGGAGATCGGGACGGCCAGGGTGAGGGTCGGCAGGATGAGTGCCTGAACGGTGGTGGCCCCGATGATGGGCACCCACCCCAGCTGGAAGGAGACGACCTGGATGATGACGATACCGAGCCAGAACGTCGGCAGGGAGACCATGAAGGCCGGAAGGGAGCGGACGACATCGCCGACCCGGCCGAAGGTGCGGGTGGTGGCCAGCACGGCGATGAGCAGGGCGAGGATCACGGCCAGGAGGAAGGCCGACACCGACAGGGCGATGGTGCCGGGCAGGGCCTCGACGATGAGGGTGGACACCGGGGTGCCCGTCTGCACGGAGTAGCCGTAGTTGCCGGTGAGGAAGCCGCCGAGGGCCCCGAGGTACTGGACGATAAGGGGGTCGTCGGCACCGTAGGCCTCGCGGATACGGGCGATCTCCTCGGCGGACAGGGCCAGGTCGGGACTGGCGTAGCGGGCCATGACGCCGTCGGACGGCAGGGCGGAGAGCAGGATGAACGCCACGGTGTAGGTGATGAGCAGGACGAGGGCGGCCTGCCCGGTGCGGCGCAGGATCTGGTGACGGGTGTGACGGGTCACTGGTCTTCTCCCTCGGTGCGGTCGAGCGACACGCCGTAGAAGGACGGGCGGCCGATGGATTCCGGCTGGAAACCGTGGACGTGGGGCTGGACGCCGTAGACGACGGGCTCCTCGAACAACGGGAGGATGTAGGCCTGCTCGGTGAGGTAGTCCTGGACCTCGCGGGTTTTGGCGGCCCGGTCCTCCTCGGCAGCGAGGGAGGCGATGTCGTGGAGCATGTCGTCGAGGTGCTGGTCGTGGACGGTGTCGTCGGAGCCGTTGAGCAGCTCGTTGCGGTTGGTGGAGTGCCACATGGACTTGATGACGTCGTAGTCCGCGCGGCCGACCATGGTGTGGCGGATCTGGATCTTGCCGTAGTCCTTGGAGTCGGCGTTCTGGGTGGCGTTGTCACCGGGATTGAGGTGGATCTCCACGCCGACGCGGCGCAGCTGTTCCTGGATCTTGGTGATGATCTCGCGGGAGCGCGGCTGCGGCACCGCCTCGTTGATGGTGAAAGACAGGCGTTCACCGTCGCGGGTGCGGATGCCGTCCGGCCCCGGGACCCAGCCCAGCTCGTCGAAAAGTTCCTTGGCGCGGGCCGCATCGTGGACGTAGGCGTCCTCCTGCTCCTGGTAGCCCAGTGCGGTGTGCGCGAGGGCGGAGGTGGCGGGGACGTACGAGTCGGAGAACAGCGTGTGCATGATCTCCTCGCGGTCGATGGCGTGGATGAGGGCCTGCCGCATGCGGATGTCCCGCAGGTGCGGGTGCATGAAACGGAAGCTGAGCGTGTTGTTCACGCCGTTGGTGCCGTGCCAGGTGACGTTGATGCCCTGTTCCTGGAGATGCTTCTCGACGGGCGCCTCGATCTGCCGTGCCACGTCCGCCTGCCCGGCGACGAGCCCGCCGACGCGGACGGAGTCCTCGGAGGCAAGGACGTAGTCGATGCCGTCGAGAAGAGCGGGGCCCTGGTGGGGGTGTGCGGGCGGGGCCCAGTCGTAGTCCTCGCGGGCGTCGAGGACAAGGCGGGTGCCCAACTCCTCGTGGGTGATCACGAAGGGGCCGGAGCCGATGACACCCGTGGCGTTGCCCGGGGCGAAGCCGTCGTTGGCCAGCTCGAGGGTGGCGTCGGCGAGGAGGCCGGCGTTGAAGGAGCTGGTGGCCTGCGCGAAGCCGGGGGCGGGGGCGGAGAAGTGGAAACGGACGGTGTCCTCGTCGATGACCTCGCCGCGTTCGTAGTTGGTGATCTGCTCCGAGGAGGTGAGCATGCGCTCCGAATCACCGAGGCCGTAGAGGTCGAAGTTGCGGACGACGTTCTCGGCGGTCAGGGGGGTGCCGTCGGAGTAGGTGACGTCGGTGCGGATGTGGAATGTGTACTCGGTGGCGTCCTCATTGACCTCGGGGAGGCTGGTGGCGATCCAGGGGGACAGTTCAAGGGTGTCCGGGTCCTGGTAGAGGAGGCGGTCGGCGATGTTCGCCACCACCGCACCGTTGGGGTAGAAGCCGGCGCCCGGCGGGTAGAGGGTGGCGAAGAAGATGGGCTCGAGGTAGGTGAGCCGGTTGTCCTCCGGGGGTCGCGCGCTGGTGGTGCTCACGCAGGCACCCACCAGGCTCAGGCCGGTGACCAGTGCCAGCGCGGCGAGGATGCGACGGGAAATCACGGTGTACTGCTCCTGCTTAAGGTAAGAAGTATGACTTTTGGTGAGCAACGTAGCACAACGTAGACTACTTTGTACTAATCAGATAGACCGCACTGTCTGCAAATTGAGTTGAGGAGATCTCCCTTGTCCACCCCCTCCATCGCCGTCGTCGGCCAGGGCCCCCGCGGAATCTCGGTCATCGAGAGACTCGCCGCCGCCCTCACCCCCGGCACCGCCCTCACGCTGCACCTCATCGACGACGCAGCTCACGGCGCCGGGCGGGTGTGGGACACCGGTCAGACCCGCACCCTGTGCATGAACACCCTCTCTGCGGCCGTGACCCTGTTTACCGAGCCCGGCGCAAGCGTCACCGCCCCGGTGCTCGAGGGCCCGATCCTCCACGAATGGATCCAGCACCTGCGCGGCGAGGAGATCGACCCGGCGCACGCCGCCCTACTTACCGCACACCCACCCCGCCCGGACATCGCCGCGGCCTTCGCCGACGAGATCGCCGTCACCCGCCCGGAGTCAAACCCCTCCCGCGCGCTCTACGGCGCCTACCTGGAGTGGGTCCACGACGTTGCGCTGGCCCGCCTGCCCGACTCCGTCGAGGTCATCGCCCACCACACTCGTGCCGTCGGGATTAGCGCGGTCGGGGACGCCGACGAGATCTCGCTCGCCGACGGCACCACCGTCACCGCCGACGCCACCGTCCTGGCCCTCGGCTGGCAGGTGCCCGGCCCCACCCACGAGGAGACGGAGCTGGCCCGTTCCGGCCTACCGTGGATCCGCCCCGACAACCCTGTCGAGCAGCAGGTGGAGCTCATCCCCGAGTCAGGCACCGTGCTGGTCCGCGGCCTGGGCATGGGTTTCTTCGACATCATGGCCCTGCTCACCTTCGACCGTGGCGGACGCTTCCACGAGGACCCCACGACCCGCTCCGGCCTGCGCTACGAACCTTCCGGCCGGGAGCCGCACCTGGTGGTCACCTCCCACCGCGGCTACCCCTACCTGCCCAAGTCCGACTACGGCGGCCTGCCGCCGCGCGTTCGCGGCCCGCGCCTGCGGCAGGTGCTGGGCGACCTGGCCGACGCCGAACGCATCAACTACGACACCGAGGTCTTCCCCGCCGTCGTCGCCGACGCCTTCGAGGCGTACTACCGCACCCTGGAACGCGTCCGCCCGGCGTCCGTAGACCTGCCGGCAGACGAGTTCGCCGCGCTACTGACGGGCGAGTTGGAGGCGGACGAGGCGCTCGTCGAGAAGCACACGCGGGAGCCGTTCTCCCTGCGCGCCCTCATGGAACCACTGGCCGGGGTGCACGGCACGCCGACGGAGGTCACCGAGTACATCGCAGGGCGCATGGCCGACGACATCGCCGACGCCGCGCTGGGCACCGAGAGCCCCATCAAGGCCGCCCTGTGGTCGATCAACTCCTCCCGCAAGCCGACGGCCGTGCTCGGCGCGGAGGACCGCTACACCTTCGAATCGCGCCGCAACCTCTTCGCCGCCATGTCCGCGCTGGGGCAGATGGTCGGCTCCGGCCCGCCACTGTTCCGCTCCCGGCAACTTCTCGCGCTCGTGGACGCCGGCCTGGTCACCTTCCTCGGCGCCCATCCGAAGGTGCGTGTCGCCGGCGACGAGTTCGTCGCCACCTCCCCCACGACGAACAAGGTGGAGGTCCGCTCCCCCGTGCTCGTCGACGCCTGGATGCACAGCCCCGACATCCGCCGCCCCGCCGACCCCCTGGCACGCTCCCTCCTTGACGCCGGACGCGCCCGCCCCTACGAGTTGAGCACCTCGGACGGGCAGCGCATCGCCAGTGGCTCCCCGGAGATCGACCCGGCGACCCGGCTGCTGGTGGGCGTTGACGGGGGTGTCGACCCGCGGGTGTCGCTCATCGGCATCCCGACGTGGGGCCAGATGGCCGACACGACCATCTCCCCCATGCCCGGCACCGATCCGCTCATGCTCCAGGAGACCGACCGGGCCGCGCTCACGGCGCTGGAGATCGCTACCGGTCGCCGACCTCGATGCGGGGGCGCACCGCGACGTCCGTGATCTGGGTGCTCTCCCCGGCGTCGACGATCATGCGGATCGCGCGCGCCACCTCGACGGGCTCGATGAAGTGCTCGGCGCGGTACTCCTTGTCGTCCTGCGCGTAGAGTCCCTCGAGCATCGGGGTGTCGGTCGGGCCCGGCGCGACGGTGCTCACGCGCACGCCGGCCTTCGACTCCGCCTTCCGCAGTCCGTCGGCCAGGGCGTAGAGCGCGTGCTTCGTCGCGGCGTAGACGATGTTGTCGCCGTAGGAGCCGCGGCCGGCGCCCGAGTTGATGAAGATCGCCGTGCCGCGTGCCTCCCGCAGCGCCGGCAGCAGGCGGCGGGTGAGTTCCGCGGGGACGTGCACGTTGATGTCCATGGCGTGGCGCCAGTCGGCGACGGTGGCGGTCTCCACGCTGAACTTCGTGGCGATCGCCGCCGCGTGCACCACCACGTCCACCCGCTGCAGGTCGATGAGCGTCTGCAGGCACGACTGGTCGTCGGCCGCGTCGAGCAGGTCCACCACCAGGTCGGTGTTCACCGGGGTGACGTCGGCCAGGGCGCCGAGTTCGGCGAGGGTCGTGTCGTCGCGCCCCAGCGCGTAAACGTGGTGCGTGCGGGCGAGGTCGGCGACGATCTCGCGGCCCATGCCGCCCGTGGCACCGGTGACGATGGCGATAGGTTCGGTCATACCCTGGACTCTAGCCGGGGATACCCTGTGGTTCAGGAGGTTCCCATGCTCGCAGTGGTGTTCGGCGTCGTCGTCGGCATCGTCATGCCGATCCAGACATCGGCCAACTCCCGGCTCCGCCAGTCGGTCGGTTCCCCGTTCCTGGCGTCGTTGGTGTCGTTCACGGTCGGCTTCCTCGCGCTGCTCGTCGCCGTCCTGCTTATCGACGGCGGGTTGCCGCCCCTCACCGCAGCCCTCGACATGCCCGCCTGGATCTGGTCCGGTGGCGTCCTCGGCGTGGTGGTGCTGACGGGCAACATCTTCCTGTTCCCGCGGCTGGGGTCGGTGCAGACGGTGGTGCTGCCCATCACGGGGCAGGTCATCATGGGGCTGCTCATCGACCATTTCGGGTTGTTCCACGCGCCCGTGCACCGGCTCGACCCGACCCGCGTGCTGGGGGCGTTGCTGCTCGTCGCGGGAGTGCTCGGGGCGATCGGGTTCATCGACACGCTGCTGCGCCGGGGCGCGCAGGTGTCCGTGGGCTCGAGCTCGGGGCTGTCGCTGTGGGGCTGGCGGGCGGCCGGCGTGGTGTTCGGCATGTTCTCCGCCGCCCAGACGGCCATCAACGGTCAGCTGGGCGTGGCCTTCGGCTCGGCCGTGGGGGCAGCGCTGGTGTCCTTCGCGTTCGGCGTGGTGACGCTGCTGCTCATCAACCTGGCGCTGCGCAACCGCCCGGCCGCCGGATCCACGGTCGGGCCGTGGTGGATGTGGATCGGCGGCTTCCTCGGCGCGATGTTCGTCTTCGGCAACGCGTTCCTGTCGCCGGTGATCGGCACGGGGCTGACCGTCATGACGATCCTGCTCGGACTCATGGCCGGCAGCCTCCTCATCGACCACTTCGGGCTGCTCGGCGCGCACCACAAGAAGGTGACACTGCTGCAGGCCGTGGGCCTGGCGCTCATGGTCGCCGGGGTGGGGGTCATCCGGCTGTAGCGGCGCGCGCGACCCCGGGATCCCTACCCCGGGAGGAGCGCCCTACCGGGGTGTGAGCCCGCCGGTTCCCCGGCCCCCGGGGTACGGATACCGGGGTCGCCGAGTGGCATCTAACGTCAGGCGTTGACCTCGGCGGCCGCAGTGGCCGCAGTGGCCGCAGCCACGGCCTCGAGGGCGACGTCGATGTCGGCGATGAGATCCTCGACGTCCTCGATGCCGATGGAGATGCGCACCAGGTCGCGCGGGACCTCCAGCTGAGAGCCGGTGGCGGACTGGTGGGTCATGGTGGCCGGGTGCTCGACGAGCGACTCCACACCACCGAGGGACTCCGCCAGGCAGATGAGGCGGGTGTTGAGGCAGAAGACGCGCGCGGCCTCCTCGGAGTGGAAGCGCACGGAGATCATGCCGCCGAAGCGCTTCATCTGCCGCTTGGCCACCTCGTGGCCCGGGTGCGACTCGAGTCCCGGGTAGAGGACGGTGGCGACCTGGTCGGAGCCGTCGAGGTGGGCGGCGACGGCCTCGGCGTTGTCGCAGTGGCGCTCCATGCGCACGGCGAGGGTCTTGATGCCGCGGGCGGTGAGGTAGGCGTCGAAGGGCGAGGGGATGGGGCCGACGCCGCCCTGGAACCACAGGAGCTTCTCGTCGAACTCGGCGGAGTTGGTCACCACGAGGCCGCCGACGACGTCGGAGTGCCCGCCGAGGTACTTGGTGGCGGAGTGGAGGACGTGGTCCGCACCCAGCGCCAGCGGCTGCTGCAGGTACGGGGAAGCGAAGGTGTTGTCCACGACGAGCGCGGCCTCCCCCTTGATGGCGGCGATGGCGGCGATGTCGGTGACGGACAGGGCCGGGTTGGTGGGGGTCTCCAGCCAGATGAGTTTCGTGTTCTCCCGGAGGGCGGCCTCGACGGCAGCGACGTCGGTGGTGTCGACCACCGTGTAGTCGATGCCCCAGGCCCCGAAGGCCTCGTCGATGAGCCGCCAGGTGCCGCCGTAGGCGTCGTGACCGAGGATGAGGTGGTCACCGGGGCGCAGCAGAATACGCAGGATGACGTCGGTGGCGGCCATGCCGGAGGAGAATGCGCGACCGTACTCGGCCCCCTCGAGGGAGGCGACGGTCTTCTCCAGGGCGGCGATGGTGGGGTTGCCGCAGCGGGTGTACTCGAAGCCGCCGCGCAACTCGTTGAGCCCGTCCTGCGCGAAGGTGGTCGACGCGTAGATCGGGGTGTTGATCGGGCCGTACAGGCTGTCGGGCTCGTATCCCGCATGGATGGATCGAGACGAGAAACCAGAGAGTCCGTGAGTCATGTCGGCCACTATAGACCAAGCGGTTCACAATTCCTGAAACTCCCGGGAATTATATGCAGAGCGCGAACCAACGCCCCCTGACCTGCTGCAACTCCACCTCCAGGCCGTACAGGGCCGACAGGTGGGCACCGGTGAGGGTCGTCTCCACCGGCCCGGCGGCCAGCACCCGGCCGTCCTTCATCAGCAGGACATCGCTTGTCGACGCCGCGATCTCCTCCACATGGTGCGTCACCATCACCGTCGTCAGTTCCGGGCGCAGCGCGCGCAGGTCGTCGATGACGCGCAGGAGGGTCTCCCGCCCGGGGAGGTCGAGGCCGGTGGTGGGTTCGTCGAGAAGCAGAAGCTCCGGTTCGATGATGAGAGCGCGGGCGATGAGGGTGCGTGCCCGCTCCCCCTGCGACAGCGCGGACCACTTCCGGTCACGCTTGGCGGCCATGCCGGTGAGGGCGAGCAGCTCCGCGAGCCGGTCCAGCTCCGCGGCGGAGGGCGACCAGCGCGGCAGCAGGCCGTTGGATCCGGTGACCCCGGAGAGCACCAGTTCCTCCACCGGATAATCCCCGAGACGCTGACGCGGGTCGACCCAGCCGATGCGGCGGCGCAGGCGCTGGAGCTCCACCCGTCCGAGGCGCTGCCCGAGGACGTCGACGGTGCCGGTCGTCGGGTACCACCAGCCGCCGGCCAGCTTGAGTACCGTCGACTTCCCCGCGCCGTTGGGGCCCAGCACCGTCCAGTGGGAGCCGGTGGGCACCCGCCACGACACCTCCTCGACGAGGTGGGTGGATCCGCGGCGGACGGTGACGTCGAGAAGCTCAAGGGCGTGGGGCATGGCAGCCAGCCTAGACTGGGGTGCCATGAGCAGCCTCTATGACGCCGTGGGTGGCGACGCCACCTTCTCCCGCCTCGTCGCCGGCTTCTACGCGCAGGTGAAGACGGACGACATCCTCGGGCCCATGTACCCCGACGACGACTGGGAGGGGGCCGAGAACCGTCTCAAGTGGTTCCTCGCCCAGTACTGGGGCGGGCCGAGCACCTTCAACGAACAGCGCGGCGCGCCGATGCTGCGGCGCCGCCACTTCCAGTTCCCCGTCGACCGCGCCGCCGCGATCCGCTGGCTGGAGCTGATGAAGGTCTCCCTCGACAGCATCGACGAGGAGACCATCCCGCCCGCCTACCGCCACCAGATGTGGGAGCACATGGAGCGGGTGGCGGCGATGCTCATCAACCGGGAAGATCCGGGAACGCCTCCCGCACAGGCTCACTGAGCAGCGCCCCGCCGCGGGTCATGAGACCCGGTGCCAGGCCCGGATGCTTATCGACGGCCCCGTCCACCCCGTCCGCGGCGATCGCCCGGACGTACGGCAGGGTCGCGGAGGTGAGGGCGCGGGTCGAGGTGTTGGCCACCGCACCCGGCATGTTGGGCACGCAGTAGAACAGCGAGTCGTGCACCTGGTAGGTCGGCTCCTCGTGCGAGGTCTTACGCGAGGGCTCGAAGCAGCCGCCCTGGTCGATGGCGACGTCGACGAGCACGGAACCCTTCTTCATGCGCGACACCAGCTCGTCGCTCACCAGGGTGGGGGCCTTGGCTCCGGCGACGAGGACGGCACCGATGACGAGGTCGGCGTCGAGAAGCTCGGCCTCGATGGTCATCGGATCGGAGATGAGCGTGCGGACGTTGCCCTGGTAGAGGTCGTCGAAACGCGCCAGCACCGCCGGGTCGAGGTCGAGGACAGTCACCGATGCGCGCAGGCCCTGGGCGATGGCCACCGAGGACGCGCCGACCTGACCGCCGCCGAGGACGACGACCTTCGCCGGGGCGGTGCCGGGCACGCCGCCGAGCAGCACGCCGCGGCCGCCCTTCGAGCTCATGAGGTGGTGCGCGCCCTCCTGCACCGCGAGGCGGCCCGCGACCTGGGACATCGGGGTGAGCAGCGGCAGCCCGCCGCGGGAGTCGAGGACGGTCTCGTAGGCGAGGGATGTGGTGCCGGCGTCGAGGAGCGCCTGCGTGCACTCGCGTGACGACGCCAGGTGCAGGTACGTGAACAGGATGAGATCCTCGCGCAGGTGGCCGTACTCCTCCGGCAGCGGCTCCTTGACCTTGAGGACCATGTCCGCGGCCCACGCCTCCGCGGCGGTGTCGACTATTCGGGCTCCCTGCGCGATGTACTCCTCGTCCGCGATGGACGAGTTCGCGCCCGCACCGGCCTGCACGATGACCTCATGGCCGTCCGCCACCAGGGTGCCGGCGCCGGTCGGGCCGAGGGCGACGCGGCCCTCCATGTTCATGACTTCCTTCGGGATTCCGATGCGCATGGCGGTTTACTCTACTCAACCGACCGGTCCACCACAGCGGAACCCGCCGCCCCCACCTACCATGACGGGCGTGAGTGAGAAGCACAGCAATGTCGGTGAGGTGGTCCGCAGCTTCGGACTCCTCGGGGTGACGGCCTTCGGCGGCCCCACCGCGCACCTGGGCTACTTCCGGGAGGAGTTCGTGGCGCGCCGGAAATGGCTCTCGGAACGCTCCTACGCGGATATCGTCGCCGTCGCCCAGTTCCTGCCCGGACCCGCGTCCTCGCAGGTGGGCATGGCGCTGGGCTACCACCGCGCCGGCTGGCTCGGCATGCTCGCCGCGTGGGTGATGTTCACGGCACCGTCGGCGCTCATCCTCGCGCTCTTCGGGCTGTTCCTCATGACCGCGGGTGTCGACGCCGAGCAGGGCTGGATCAAGGGTCTGCTCGCGGCGGCGGTCGCCGTCGTCTTCCACGCCGTCGCCGGGATGGCGAAGAACATGGCCAACACCGCGCTCACCGCGACGATCGCCGTGGTGGCCGGCCTTCTCGTCCTGGCGGTGCCCAGCCCCTTCACCCACCTGGGCGTCATCATCGCCGCCGGGGTGATCGGCGTCGTGCTACTGCGCAACCGGCTGGCGGAGGAGACGGAGGACTCCGGCCTCGACGAGGTCCGGCCCGTGAGCTCCCGCGCCGCCGTGGTCTCGCTCGCCTTGTTCTTTGTGCTGCTCGGCGGACTGCTGCTGGGCGCCTCGACGGTGGGTGGATATCTGCTCACCCGCCTGGCCGCCTACGTGCAGGCCGGTTCCCTCGTCTTCGGCGGCGGGCACGTCGTCCTGCCGTTGCTCGAGCAGCTCACCGTCGCGCCGGGCTGGCTGGAGCAGTCGGTGTTCCTCGCCGGCTACTCCGCAGCCCAGGCCGTGCCCGGGCCGCTGTTCACCTTCGCTTCCTTCATCGGCGCGGTCGACGGGGGTTGGGCGGGGGCCCTGCTGGCCACTGTCGCCATCTTCCTGCCCTCCGCTCTGCTCATGGTGGCAGGGCTGCACTTCTGGGGCCGCTGGCGCCACTCCCCTCTCCTGCGCACGGCGTTCACCGCGGTCAACGCGGCGGTCGTCGGGCTCCTCGGCGCGGCCTTCTGGGACCCGGTGCTCAGCCACGGCGTCACCGGCATCGCCTCCCTCTCCATCGCGGCCCTGTGCTGGCTGGGGCTGGCGAAATGGAAGCTCCCGCCGTGGTCGATCGCGCTCTTCGCCGCGCTGGCCGGGTGGGTGCTGCTGTAGTCCCTCGCCACCGGCATGCAGACCGCGAGAGGCCCTTTAAGCCGCGGGCTGGTTGGTACGGGCCACCGTGGCGCGGCGGGCCACGGTGGCCAGGAGGACGACGGCCGCTGCCGCGGCGGCTGTCCAGACGAGGGTGTCGCTGTCGAAGCGGCCCCCGGTGCGGGCGACGGCGATCCAGGCCAGGCCCCAGGAGGTGGCCAGGGCGGGGGCGATGCGGCCGCCGTCGAGAAGCGCTGCCACAGCAGCGACCACCCCGGCGACGACGATGCCGACGACACCGAGGGGGATCTCCTCGAGGGCGGTGACACCGGCTGCGGAGAGCGTCGCCCAGGTGTTGGCGAAGGTGGCGACCAGGACCCAACCGAAGTAGAGGCCGAAGGTGCCGTCGGTGAGGATGAGCTCGATGACGCCACCGGTGCGGGGACGGCCGAGGATGTACATGATGCGGATGAGCACGGCCAGCAGCGCCACGATGACGATCACGGACAGCCACAGCGCATCGAACTGAACGGTGAACAACCAGCCGGCGTTGAGGAAGGCGGAGAGGATCGCCCACGGGCGCAGCACGCGCTGCCGTTCCGAGGCTCGGGCCGTGGGGGTCAGCTGCCACAGGGCGTAGGCGGCGAGCCCGGCGTAGATGACACTCCAGATGGAGAAGGCCGTGCCGGCGGGGGCCAGCGGTGTGGCGTCGGCGGACAGGGCACCCCCGGCGGCCTCGGCGACGGCGGTGCCACCGAGGGCACCACTGCCGATGACGGCCATGGCGATCGCGGCGGCGACACCGAGGACGGTGATGATCGCCATGGGCCAGGGGTTGTGGATGGACGGATGGGCGCGGGGAGCTTCATTTATTGTCGACATCTTACGTATCGACACTAGAGGAAACTCAGAACAGCGACAGCGACGTGGAGCGGTAGACGGTGCCGAACGGGGCGTCGATACGCACCCAGCGGCCGGCGCTGGACACGCGGAGGTGGCGCGGGACCTCGATGGGGGCGGCGAAGCCCGGGATAAGGCCGAGGGAGGTGCACGTGAAGATCATGCGCATGGGGATCTCCGCGGTGCCGGCGTCGCCGGAGACGGTGAGCACCGTCTGGTCGAGCAGGCTGGCGGGTGGTCCGAGTGGGCCGGAGAACTGCCGGGCGAGGGACTGGCCCTGGTCGGAGAGGTCGCGGACGACGTCGACGGGGATCTCGTCGAGAAGCCGGAAACCGGTGGCCGGGGGCAGGGCACCGGGCCAGTTCGGGTCGCGGGCGGGGCCGATGGCGGGGGTGCCGGCGCGGAGGGCGTCGAGAAGCTCGACGGCGGAGACGACCGCGCCGTCGCGGGAGACCTCACCCTCGACGCGGCGGGAGGCGACGACCTGGAAGGGGGTGGTGACGAAGACGTCGACGTGACGGTCGAGCTGGCGGAAGCGCACCGACGCGGAGGCGTCGAGGCCCGTGGCGCGGCCGATGAGGGACTGGAGACCCGGCGCGCCGTCGAGAATCCGCAGGGACTCCGGGGTCACTTGTCGGAGTCGCCCGCCTCAAGCTGGTCGACATCGTCGGCGCGGGTGAGGATCTTGACTTCCTTCTCCGTGATGGAGCGGGGGCGCTCGGTGTTCATGTCGATGGCCACCTGCACGCACTCGACGATGCAGGCGATGCGGCCCTGGCGGTCCTTGATCTCCTGGCGGGTGGTGAAGGAGGTGTTGCCGATCTCGACGACCTGGGTCTCGATGAGCAGCTCGGTCGTGTCCGGCATCACCGGGCGCAGGTAGTCGACGTCGAGGTGGCGGACGAAGACCGCGAAGTCGTGGCCGCGGGCGGTGA
>LSQX01100394.1_pt1 | contig 22123 bp, 20 predicted proteins | sample 654561 | NCBI WGS metagenome assembly LSQX01 (sample SAMN04489861, study PRJNA283612) | anaerobic digester metagenome | isolation source: 4 biogas reactors fed with cattle manure at either 37C or 55C with and... | place: Denmark: Kongens Lyngby | collected 2014
CGGCGTTGTTGTTTTGTTAGTCGCACCATTGTCCACCGGCGAACATGAAGCGGCGAGTAGCGAGATGACGAGCGCAAACACGATCAATCTCGTCCGTTTTTTAGTAAACATGTCTCCCTCCTTTTTCCCTGCCTTTATATCGGCACGAGGAATCCCGCTCTTCTATCATTTTCAGGATACAGCAAAAGTTGATTCGAAACAGCGAAATATGCTCTGTGTAACTTAGATAACGATTGGAGACCGGTTAGTTCATTTGTGACACTCCGTGCTACAATATCCTAAAGCATTGTAGCGCTTTATCATTAAACTAGGACTGGTAAACCGCCGTGAAAACATATCGCAAAAAGCATATTACTCTACTCCTCCTTTTGAGCGTCGCCCTCATCATCACGGGAATCCAGGCGTCCTGCTCGATTAAAGATCCGCCCGAGACGGTCGATAACGGTTCCAATTTGACGAGCCCCACAACGACTGCCCAAACGACTACGCCCCCGTCTAGCGAGACAACTGTCCCAACACCGAAGCCTTCTGATAAACCTCCCAGGCTGGAGGGGGCAGTGGCTCTTACTTTCGATGACGGTCCCGGAGCACATACGGGTCGCCTGCTTGATGCGCTCAAAGAATACGACGCAAAGGCAACATTCTTCGTGGTCGGTAGAGTAGCGTGCGAAAATGAAGAAAATATGGCGCTCGTTAAACGCATGGTCGATGAGGGTCACGAAGTTGCGAACCATTCTTATAGCCATTTTAATTTTCTCAAAATTTCGGATAATGCCGTGTTAAAGCAAATCAGCAAAACGAACGAAACGATTGCTTCAATCACGGGGAAAAAACCGACACTATTGCGCCCTCCATATGGCAGTTTTAATAATCGCGTCACCGAATTGGCAAAACAAGAAGGGCTCGCTGTCGTGCTCTGGACACCAAGCCCGGAAGACTGGAGATATAAAGACGTCGACTACGTCTGCAACTTCATGCTTGATTATATAGAAGCCGGCAGCACGTTCTTGCTCCACGACGTACACAAAACGACGGTGGATGGCGTGATCAAGGCGCTGCCCGTGCTAGCGGAACGCGGCATCAAGCTCGTCACCGTTAGTGAACTCTTCGATCTGAAACCTGGCGAAGTACATCCTGCCTCGTGGGAAGGGGGAGGAGAATAAAAGAGTCGCTCACACTTCTTTTTAATCGAATCGAAAGCGCTTTTTCAAAGGAGTGACACGAGCACATGCTCTCGCGTCATCTCAATTGATTTTAAAGCGCTTCTTCGTGTGGCGACAAGCCCGCGCGCCCTTACTCCATGCACTGAACCGCCTGAAGAGACTGATCCCACGGAAGACAAGCCCGCGCGTCCTTACTCCATGCTACAATGACCTGAGTATCGTAAAGCTAAATCTTACAATTATGACTGGAAAACTGGTATGAAAATATCTCGCACGAGGCACATCCTCTCGCTCTTCCTAATGGCCGTCGTCGGTGTCGCCCTCATCATTACGGGAACGAAGATATCTTCCTCGAATCGATATCCGCACGAGACGATCAACAGCAACCCCACATTGACAACGATGCCATCGCAAGAGACTCCAAGTGCTGCGACGAGTTTGACAACTGTGACGACAACAGAGACCCAAACGACGACAGAGGACAGTCAAGAAAGCTCGCCTTCAACAGTACCAACGACCTCCGAGACGACGCCTTCGTCCAAAGAATCTACAGTCACAAAGCCTAAAACGACAACTAAACCACGGACAAAGCCACCAAAGACGACGCCTAAGCTTAAGGGTGCGGCTGCCATTACCTTCGACGACGGTCCTGGGGCGCATACGGCACGCCTTCTCAACGCGCTCAAACAATACAACGCAAAAGCGACATTCTTCGTACTCGGCAGCTACGTGAAAAACAATAGTGCGCTCATTCAACGCATGGTTGACGAGGGTCACGAAGTCGCGAACCATTCTTATAGCCATCCCAATTTTACAAAACTATCGGACGCACAAGTGTTGAGTCAAATCAGGAAAACGAGCGACGCGATCGCCGCTATCACCGGTGAAAAGCCGACGCTATTGCGACCTCCGTACGGTTCATTCACACGCCGCATCACGAATCTGGCGGAACAAGAGGGGCTTGCCCTTGTACTCTGGTCGCCGAGCCCGGAAGACTGGAAGTATAGAGACGTCGACTACGTCTACAAATACATCATCGACAATGTAAAAGCCGGCAGCACGCTCCTGCTCCACGACATACACAAGACGACGGTGGACGGCTTTATCAAAGCACTGCCCGTATTGATCGAACGCGGTCTCAAGCTTGTCACCGTCAGTGAACTCGTTGATTTGAAACCGGGCGATGTACACCCGTCCTATTGGTGGAAATAGGAGAGTCGCTCACACTACTTCAATTGAATCGAAAGCGCTTTTTCAAAAGTCTCCGTCAAAAACGTGCATTTCCGTGCTATCTCAATTGAACTGAAAGCGCTTTTTCGCGTGTGGCGACAAGGTCAAACACCCTTACTCCATGCTATAATAACGAGAGCGTCGTCAAGCTTAATCTTTCAATTAGGACTGGAAAACTGCCATGAAAAAGTCTCACATGAGGCACATCCTTCCGCTCTTCCTTATGGCTATTGTCGGAGTCTCCCTCATCATCACGGGAACGCAAGTTTCTTACCCGAATCGATATCCTCATGAAACGGTTAACAGCAATCCCACATTGACAACGATGCCATCGCAGGAGACGTCGAGTGCTACGACAAACTTGACCACTGTGACGACAACAACAGAAGCAGAAACACAAACGACAGCGGAGAACAGTCAGGAAACCTCCCCTTCAACGGCACCGACGACCACCGAGAAGACGCCTTCATCCAAAGAGTCAACGACTACAAAGCCTAAAACAACAACAAAGCCATACACAAAACCTCCCAAGACAACCCCTAAGCTACAGGGCGCAGTGGCTATTACCTTCGACGACGGTCCCGGACCGCATACAGCTCGACTTCTTGATGCGCTCAAAGAATACGATGCAAAAGCGACGTTCTTCGTACTCGGCAGTCAATTGGTTGACAGTTCCAAGAGGGACAATTCGACCAATAGAGCGCTCATTCAACGCATGGTCGACGAGGGTCACGAAGTTGGGAACCATTCTTATAACCATCCCGAATTTAAAAAGCTGTCAAACGAGCAGGTGCTGAGCCAGCTCAGGAGAACGAGCGACGCCATTTCCGCTATCACCGGTGAAAAACCGACATTATTCCGACCCCCAGGCGGCTCATTCACTCGCCGCATCACGAATCTGGCGGAACAAGAGGGACTTGCTCTCGTACTCTGGTCGCTCGACTCGAATGACTGGAGGCAGAATAATAGAAATGTTAACTACGTCTATAATTACATTATTAACAACGTAACAGCCGGCAACACGCTCCTGCTCCACGACATACACAAGACGACAGTGGACGGCTTTATCAAAGCGCTGCCCGTATTGATCGAGCGCGGTCTCAAGCTTGTCACGGTCAGCGAACTTATTGATTTGAAACCGGGCGATGTACACCCGTCCTATTGGTGGAAATAAGAGAGTCGCTCACACTGCTTCAATCGAATCGAAAGCGCTTTTTCAAGGCTTTCTGTCAATAACGGGCGTTTCCGCATATCATTTCAATTGAACTGAAAGCGCTTTTTCGCGTATGGCGACAAGACCGAGTCCCGTATAGAGGGCGTACGCGAAGCCATATGTATCATCACAGTTGGATCGAAAGCGCCTTTTCAAAGCTTTCCGTCAAAAATGTGCATTCCCGTGCTATCTCAGTTGGATAGAAAGCGCTTTTTCGTACGCGGCGACAAGACCGAGTCCCGTATCGGAATGCGCGAATGTCTGCGGGAGATCGGTTCCGGGGCGATCATTCCCCTCAATCAGAACGGGACCCTCAGGCGTTATGGCGACATCCCATCCGACGTATCGCGTTCCGGGATATTTCAGCGCCGCACGCACGACAAGCTCTTTGACTTGATCAATCATGGGCAATTGGATACCGACAAAAGGAAGATTCGTATCGGGATGATGCGTATACACCGTTCCGAACCCGACCGCGCTATAACAAGGATGCGTGATACGTCCATCATCCGACAATTTCGTGTACAACCCGCCGGCGCTCATGTTGTCGACGACAGAGCCTTTTCTGCCGATGCGGAGAACCATGTAGAGCACCGTCACGTCACCCTGGTCATTGATGCAGGTGCATGTACGCAACGTGTTGACGGAATCAGCATTGATCGCGTTTAATTCGCTGTGTTGTCGTGCGGCTTCCTCAATCACAACCTTGCCCTTGCGGACAAGTCGGTCAAACTGCCCTCTCGCCTGTTCTCGCGTCAACTTCTCAATGCCATCGCCACCGCAGCCGCTCGCAGGCTTGGCGAAGACCGTGTCGAATCTCTCGATGAACGCCTCATACGCCGCACAATCCGCATAGCGCAAATCGATATAATCACGTCCGAGAAACTCGCGGTATGCTTCGTTGAAAAGACCTTTATCCTTGATGACACGTGCTCTCTCAGGTGTATTGCATCGAAACATCACGGCGTTATCCTTGTACTCCGTCGCGAACGTATCACGTATCGCGGGATCGCGTTGGCGATCAAAACCGAAATTCATATAGTTGAGCCACGTCGTTCCACGTTTGCGGTAGCAGTCGACGAAATCAAACAAGATGGAGAGCGAGGATCGACCGCTACGCTTCGCCATCGTTCTCGCAAAACCGAAAACGTTTTTCCACTGAATTGTAAAAAGACGACGAAAACCCATTGAGATTTCCTCCTGCCCGCTCCCAGACTAAGTCGCAATGACCGCCTCAGCGAAAACTAGAGTCATTATAAATCCGAGGCAAGAGAGCGTCAAACGAATGACAAAACAAAAGAGAGCGAACGCAACTGCTGACGTGCCACAGCACCGTCACGCCCCATCTGTTTGAACGGACTTGCACAAATGCAAGATATTTCTCGCAAGAACGATGTCAATGAATATGGAACAAGCTTGCCCTACACGTAGTGTATAGTATATTTTTAATGGTAATAATGGGTTCTTAAGTGTGAGTTGTATACCTCTCCCGCCGATCGCGGGACATTCGTTGAGATTATTGTTGAACTGATATAGGGGAATGACTCGATGAAACGGAAAATAATGGTCGCATCTTTGTGCCTCGCCGCCGCCATGATATTCATCGCGTTCTCGGGGTGCCGAACTCCTCTCACGGTAGACATTGACCCTCTCACGTCTCCGCATTTCGATGCGAATCTCACAGCGGATACTCAAAACAGCTTGCCTTCGCTCGATCGCGGGGTACCAATTACCCAAACAGTTTCACCCTCCTTGTCACCGAGTACGACCATCCCGCCAGCCACGGGAGATCCAAGTGATTCCTCCACGACAACGGAAGAGATAACCCTGACGACAAAAACCAAACCGACAACCACGACGACGACAACAACGACTACGACGACCACCACAACAACAACGACAACAACTGCGAAAAAGAAAACAACAACTACTACAGTGAAAAAGACGACAACAACAAAGACAACTACCACTGCAAAAGAGACAACAACGACTACGACGACAGAGACGACGACAAATATATCGACGACAGAAGCCCCCACAACAAGTAATACAACGAAAGTGATCGAAGGAACGAACCGCCCCGACCTGGCGCTCGAAGTCCTCAGACTAGTGAACGAAAAACGGGTAGCTGCCGGTCTCAACGCTCTGACCATGAATCAATCGCTAAAAGGTTCGGCAGAACTTCGCGCCACCGAGGTTGCTATTAAGCAAAGTCACTGGCGACCCGACGGGACATATTTCACGACAGCCGTCACCATACCTGGTTTTTGCATAGAACTTATCGCTTGGGGAGGAACTCGCGCAACGCCGGAACAAGTCGTCAACGGCTGGGCAAACTCAGAAAGACATAGTAAGCACTTAACAGACCCCTACTACACGGAGGTCGGCGTCGGCTGTTATCAGTTGGATACATGGCCGTACTGGTGCTGGTCCATGATCTTGCACTAACGATCGACCTTCTTTACAGGGTCGGCATGAGCTCGGTCGGGATGCATTACATCAATGCTCTTGCGCTAACGATCAATCTTCTTCGGCAAATCGTCAATTTTACATCCCCTGAAAACTTCGATCGTCGGAATGATACTCTGATTGACGCGCTTAACTAAGTTGTGGTCAGCAAATACGGTCGTCCGTCCAATGAAGATGGAACAGGCTTACCCTACACGTAGTGTATAATATTTCTTTAATAGTAAGAATCGGTCAATTAGTATGAATGATATGCCTCTTCCGCCAAATGCGGGGCATGCCACTGTCTAGGTCGAAGGGGCTGTAAGTATGAATGATATGCCTCTTCCGCCAAGTGCAGGGGCTAATCAATGAGTTTGTTGTTGAATTGATATTAGGTAAAGATTCGATGAAACGGATAAAAACCATTATATCTCTGTGCCTCGCCGCCACCATGGCATTTATCGCGTTTTCGGGATGCCGAAGACATCTCATGGTGGACTCTGAGCCGCTCACTGCTCCGTACTCCGATGTAAACCTCACCACGGAAACTCAAATCGGCTTGCCTTCGCTCGATCGCGATTTACCTTTATTTACTGAGACACCTTCACCCTCCCTGTTACCGGATACGACCACCCCACCCGTCACGGGAGAAACAAGCGATTCCTCCACGACAACGGTAGAGATAATCCTGACGACAAATACCAAACCGACAACAACGACTACAACAACGACAACAACGACGACTACGATGACTACGAAAAAGACGACGAAAAAGACAACCACCGCTGCGAAAGAGACAACAAGCACAACGACAACGTCAACCGAGGGAACGAACCGACCCGACCTGGCGCTCGAAGTCCTCAGACTTGTGAACGAAAAGCGTGTGAAGGAAGGTCTCAACGCTCTGACCTTGAATCAAGCGCTGGTCGACTCGGCGGAGATTCGCGCCACCGAGATCGTCATCAAAAGAGAACCCCCGCACACGCGTCCGGACGGAACACTATACTTGACAGCTATCACTGTACCTGGTTTTTGTATAGAACTTACCTCTTGGGGAATGGCACGCAGAACTCCGGCATCAGTCGTCAATGGATGGGCGAACTCAGAGTCACATAACAGAAACATGATGGATGCCTTTTTTACGGAAGCCGGTGTCGCCTGTTATATCGTTAACGGCATTCCATACTGGGTGATGCACTTGTTGTGGTCTTAGCTTCTACTGACGATCAGCCTTCTTCGGCAAATCGTCGATTTTACATCCCATGAATGCTTCGATTGTTGGTCTGATACCTTGATTGACTCGCTTGACGTGGTCGTAATATTGGTAGAAGTCGTAACTCCCCCACGGATTTCCCTCAATGACGCAAGGACCCGTCTCCGAGACGGCGACATCCCAACCCATGTGCCCGTACTCGTCTTCACCCTCCATGATCTCCATCATCATGTCGACCATTTCCTTGAAGTAAGGGACCCGGAAACTCCCGTCGGAAATCGCCGCACCCGTAATCGGATGGAAATCGTAACGCGTCTCAAAATTGAGGTCGAAGACGGAATCATTCACGACCGCCTGCGAGATAAAATACCCCTCCTCATCCACGGCGACGCACGATGAACTCTGACCAACCTTGATGATGTCGACATCATCAAAGAGCGCAATACGCACGGACAAGGGAAGCATCAGGATTTTCCCTTTGTCTTTAAGAAAGGTAAAACGGAAACTGGCGACAGCATTCGGCGAAACGGTATCAAGCAACGGGTGCTGGATAATTTCTTCTTCGAGCATGTCGTAATGTTCACGGATGCGCGCGACCGTCTCATCGATCGTTTGCGCATTATACGTAATTTTCTCGATGCCGACGCCCGCGTAACCCATCGCGTCTTTTGCGAAGACAGTTCCCTTGCTCTCGAGAAAAGTGCGGATCTCGTCATCGCTCGATTCCGCCACAATCAGCACGTCTCTGAAAAAGTACTTTTTGTATCGCTTATAGGCGATAACTTTGTCCTGGATATATCCCGGCGTCGTTTTCGGCGGGTTCAGCGCGTTGACGAGCTTGATCCAGTCTTTGATATAAACATATTGATCGCGAAAAGCGGGATCCGTATACTTCGTAAAATTAAACATGAGGTAGTTGCTGACGGTACTCCCATACTTGAACTTGCAGCGCATCATATCGAAGAACAGGTCAAGATGCGACCTGTCGGATCGTGTTGCCTGTTTTCTGGCAGCGCGCCATGCACCTCGAATATACGGCCACGCATTTCGCAATCGCATAATACTATCCCTCTCAGTCGGAAAGCGGCGTCACGAAAAAGACGCTCACCATCACGGGAGGATTCAGAGGGCGATCATTCATATCCACTTTCAAGGCGGCGATGCGGTCGACCTCGTCCAACCCGAATACAACCGTACCAAAAGCTGCGTAAGAACCGTCAAGGTGCGGACTGTCTGCATCGCAGATAAAAAACTGCGAACTTGCGGAGTTCGGATCCCTTGTTCGCGCCATTGAAACGACACCTCTTTTGTGCGGTAGCGTGTTGTCGACGCTGTTGGCGCTAAACTCGCCCTTGATCGCCTCTTTTGAGCCGCCCATCCCCGTTCCCTCCGGGTCTCCTCCTTGGATCATGAATCCCCGAATGATACGGTGAAAAATCAATCCGTCATAAAACTCCTCGCCGACGAGTTTCTGGAAATTCGCGACTGTTATAGGCGCCTGATCAGGTCTCAACTCGATCACAATCGCGTTCCCGCTGTCCATGACGATTTGGACGAAATTCGTTTTTTTATCTGCTTTTGCAAACCCTTGTGCAGGCAAAAATGTCATCTGCGTCATACTCCCTTCCGTTTTTGGCTCGCTATCGACAGTCTCGATCAGACTTACCGACGGTGCATCCACCTCCTTCTCTTCACAGGCTGCGAGCACAAACAAACTCACAATAACCAAAACGATCAACCCGATGCGGGCAAACCATATTATTTTATTCTTCATTTTTCCAATTATATCCCTTTGTGCGCATCAACTTACCGAAAACTAGACACATAAAGACAGACACGTCATCCCGCCTGTTTTCGATCTGAAACGAGCATAACACAAAGACCAGGACGACAGCATGGAGGCAAGCAACATCGATCTTCCCATAAAACATTCGGTATCAATCAAAATGATCCAAAAATTCGATATAAATTGAAAAATTGTACAGGGGTGCACACCGGTGTCAAGTGTTCAGTCCAGAATTTCACTATTAATTGAAAAATTGCACAGGGTGGAGCGGTCGTATAGAAAGCCAGATATAAAAAGAGGGAGGACTTCACATCCTCCCACTATTCTCAGATGTTGATTTTTAGAGTGGGCGCGCCTATGTCGCGCCCGTCTCGAACTTTGTGCTTAATCCTCGGGCGCCTCTACTGAGATAAAGTCGAATACCGTGACATCGAAGAGTCCCATATCTGTCAACTTCAGTTCAGGAATGACAGGTAGCGACATGAAACAAAGCGTCATCACCGGTTCCACATCACCCTCGACGCCGAGCTCTTTCCACGCGATGTCATGAATGTCGATCAATTTCTGCATCACCCATTCGCCCGACTGATCGCTCATGATACCGCCGACAGGTAACGGGAGCGACGTCAACACCTTGGCGTCTTTGACGAGTACGACGCCGCCGCCCAAGGCGATCAATTCCTCCACGGCGAACGCCATGTCGGCGTCATTCGTCCCCGCGACGATGATGTTGTGCGAATCATGCGCAATGGAAAGCGCGACAGCTCCCTGCTTGATTCCGTAGCCGCGGAGAAGCGCGACGGCGACGTTACCCGTCTCCTGATGGCGCTCAACTACTGCGATTTTGACGATGTCCTGCTCCGGGTCATAGACGAAGTCGCCGCCCTCGTCGAGCGTCACAGTGGCAACGCCCTTCCCTGTGACGACACCGCCCGGAAGAATATCAATCACGTTGACGCGATCGCTCTTCAGGTTGAGTTTCAGTTTGTCGATCGAAAAATCTTTTACATGCATGCTGCTCTTGACAGCTGAATAATCGGCTCGCTTCACCTCAAGCAAGTATTCACCGTCACGCGCTACCTCCACTCCATCGATGAAGACACGTTTCGCGCGGAAGTCCTCCAAATTGTTCACGAGATTGATGTCGGCGCGGCGACCGGGGAAAATCGCTCCGCGATCATGGAGACCGAACGCCTCCGCCGCATTGAGCGTCGCCATCTGAACAGCCGTAATCGGGTCGAGACCGAAACGTACGCAACGGCGCAGATGATCGTCCAAATGCCCTTCCGTCAGAATCGTCTTAGGTTGACGATCATCGGAACAGAGTAGGCAGCGTCTGCTGTTCAGCGGCGTCACGACGGGAAGCAAATCTTCCAGATTGTGGCACGCCGATCCCTGACGCATCAGGATGTACATCCCGTTCGATAGCCTTTCTTTCATTTCCTCCGCCGTAGAACACTCATGGTCGGCAAGTATGCCCGCGGACGCATACGCACAGAGATCCCGTCCCGTCAGTCCCGGACTGTGACCATCGATCGGCTTCCCCGATTTCTTGCCGGCAATAAGCTTGTCGATGGCGCCGTCATCACAGTAGACAACGCCCGGAAAGTTCATGAATTCAGCAAGTCCTAATATGCGATCGTCTGCTAACGGTTCCTCCATGTCCTTCGCCTCGATAACGGCTCCCGCATGTTCAAAAGGCGTCGACGGTACGCATGACGGTAACATGTACTCGACGCGAAGCGCTACCTCCGCCGCCGCATCGAGCATGTATTCGAGTCCTTTCAGTCCCGCTACGTTCACAATCTCGTGCGGATCGGCGATAATCGTTGACGTTCCGTATGGCACGAGCAGGCGGCTGATTTCTTCGGGCGTCACGTAGGCGGACTCGATATGGATATGGCTGTCGATGAGACCGGGAAGCGCGTAGAGTCCCGTCGCATCGATTTCTTCCTTCCCATCATAAGCACCCGTACCGGCGATCAGTCCATCGACGATCGCGATATCCCCTTCGCGGATAATACCGGCACCTACGTCCACAATCTTCGCGTTCTTAATAACGAGGTCGGCTGGTTCGCGCCCCGCCGCGACGTTGATCAGATGTTTAAGTTCTTGATGATCCATAAAACACTTCCCTTTCTGATTGAATCGCATGATTCTATGGCATAAAGTAACGATTTCTTCCTACTACTATTCAACCATAAGTTATGCCAAAACAGATGTAACTACTGATTTTTCCTTTGAGTCGTCAATCCGGAGATCGACGGAATGCTCTTCGAGACTCAGCTCATGTGATACCCTGTATCTCCTATATGCAAACGAGGCGAGTCTCGTAAAGCACATATACGTTAGCTTGCATCGTGTCTCCTCCTCTATACAAACGAGACGAGTCTCGTTAAGCACATATTTATTAGCCTGCATCGTGTCTCCTCCATGTAAACGAGGGCGGATGCAACAAGAGCTTCGTCATCCTAGAAAAGCCGCGGTCTCCTCTATGTAACGAGGGTAAGGGCTACCGCAACATCCGCGCGGGTCTCGGAACGGCGTNNNCCATGTAACGAGTGCGAGAGTACAGTGACATGGCGCTGGAAAAGTAGCGGGGTCTCCTTCATGAAACGAAGTGCAAGGCGCATTTCAGTTTTTCTTAAGAGGACCAGTCCAGGGCGCGCGTGACCGCCTTCTTCCAAGTGTTTATCTTCTCGCGGCGCATTTCTTCCGTCATCGACGGTTCAAAAACGCGGTCAATCTTCCAATACGTTCGCAATTCTTCGACACTGTCCCAGAAGCCGATGGTCAAGCCTGCAAGGTAGGCGGCGCCGAGCGCCGTCGTCTCGACACATGCGGGTCGGTGCACAGCGACATCTATGATGTCCGCCTGAAACTGCATGAGAAAATTGTTTTTCGCCGCTCCACCGTCAGCCTTCAAAGCCGTTAGAGCAAGCCCCGAATCCTCCTGCATGACTGCCAACACATCCGCCGTCTGGTATGCAATCGACTCGAGAACCGCACGGACGATGTGTTTGTCGTTGACGCCGCGCGTGAGTCCGACAATACAGCCTCGAGCGTCCTGATCCCAATAGGGCGCGCCGAGTCCCGTAAAAGCGGGAACGATGTAGCATCCGTTCGTATCGTCCACTTGTAACGCGACGGTCTCCGATTCCTCCGCCGTATCAATAAGTCCCAGTTCATCGCAGAGCCATTGGACGGCGGCGCCCGCGACAAAGATGGATCCCTCCAATGCGTAATACACGCGATCATCGACGCCCCAAGCAATCGTTGTCACAAGCCCGTTTTGGCTGAAAACGGGAGATTCCCCCGTGTTCATCAAAAGAAAACAACCTGTGCCATATGTATTCTTCGCCTCGCCGGCGGAAAAACACGCCTCGCCGAACAGTGCCGCCTGTTGATCTCCTGCGGCGCCGGCTATCGGGATAGGCGCGCCGAAGAACGACTCGTCCGCCATCCCGAAGAAGTAACTTGACGGAAGAGGCGTCGGCAGAATCTCGCGCGGTATATCGAGTATGCTCAGGATTTCCTCGTCCCATGAGAGCGTCCGGATGTTGAACAGCATCGTGCGCGAGGCATTGGAATAATCGGTCACGTGAACTTTTCCGCGCGTGAGCTTCCAAATAAGCCACGTCTCTACCGTGCCGAAGAGAATGTCGCCCCGGCGAGCTTTTTCACGCGCTCCCGGAACGTGATCGAGGAGCCACTTGATCTTCGTCGCGCTGAAATACGCATCAATGACGAGCCCCGTCTTTTCCCGAATCAGCGAAGTCAGCCCCTTTTCTTTCAGTCGGTCGCAGATCTCCGACGTCCGCCGGCATTGCCAGACAATCGCGTGATGGACTGGCTCGCCCGTCTCTCGATCCCACAAGATGGTCGTTTCGCGCTGATTCGTAATCCCGATCGCCGCGATGTCTTCCGCCTTCGCATTCGCCTTCTGCATTGCCTCGACGGCGACACCCATCTGTGTCGACCAGATCTCGTTCGCATCGTGTTCAACCCACCCGGGGTTCGGGAATATCTGTCGAAATTCTTTCTGAGCGACGGAACGTACGACACCCTGTTCATCGAACAGAATGCATCGGTTGCTCGTCGTTCCGGCGTCAAACGCCATCACGTAGCGTGACATTGTTCACCTCCTCAATGAGCAGACATCTCCATACATAATCGTCCGGGTCTCCCGCCACAGGAAATCATTTGTCGATATCGCGCGTCGCGATGAAATTCGCCTCGCCACCGAATAAAGAGGCGATGACTATATCACCGCGATGCACGGGCGGGACGAGCTCGACGTCATCGAGCAAGTGCATCGCTTTCCCAATGTCCGATTTAGCAATGGCGATGTCAGTCTTGACGGGACAGCGCGGATGCTTACGGCTTCGGACGCGGACAGATGACGTCACGACGCGCGTGGGGTGCATGGCTTCTTCTCTCCCGTACGCCTCACCCCGCAGGCAGCCGTTACCTGTCACGGCATAATTGTTCTCCTCATCGACGGTGAGGTGACAGCCCCTCGGACAAATAATGCAAATATACTCTTTCATCCTGCCTCACAATCCACAATTATTGCTTCAGGATATTACTCGTCGGCGTATCCAACAGCAACAACAAGCATGTCTTCATTATGAAAATCCTCAATGCTCCGCACAGGTGCAGTCCCTTGAATTACTACGAACACAAAGATACTTATAAAGTTCAATGCCCCGTTCAGGTGCAGTCCCTTGACAAACAACAAGCATGTCTTCATTAAAAAATCCTCAAAACTATTGCTCGTAACTCGTGAACAGTTCATATCTTCCATTCATAATCTACAGTTGCAAGTTGCAGTCTTTTCGGCACTAAAACAACAAGAGCAAAGATGAATACATCCTAAAAAAACAGATAAAAAATTATTCGCCTTTAGACACATCGCTCTTTAATTCTATCAAAATCACTTCCGGTCGGTTGTTAATACGGAACGGAATGATACTGTTTCCTATACCTCTACTTACGATCATATTCGTGCTTTCTGCTGAGTATAGTCCCGCATCATACTTGGGGAATAAACCCTGATTGGGAGCCACCAAGGCGCCTACAAAGGGCAGACGAAACTGACCGCCGTGCGTGTGTCCGCTAAGAACTAAATCAATTCCGCTGTCCACATAAAGATCGAATAGTTCCGGTCTGTGGGAGAGCAATAAAGTAAAGCCATCGTCTTTTTTCACCAGTTCACGTAGTTGATTTTTCATAACCAACTCTGCATCGTCAAAAAAATCATCAAATTTGAAACTAGGGTCATTGACACCAATCAGAGTAATCGTTTCATCGTTCATCTCTAAATCAATTCGCTCATCTTCGAGAACAACTATACCGAGTTTCGTTAAACCGCTTCTAAACTCATCATACTCTGGCACTATCGCCTCATGATTACCGGTCACATAGTAACAGGGTGCTATGTGCGCAGCTTTTTCTGCGAACTGTAGAGCGATCTCAATGTCGGTGTTGCGGGAATCAATGAAGTCACCAGTGATCGCAATGATGTCAGGCTCCGCTTCTTTCAGCATAGCAAGAAGGTTTCCGTTATCCTTGCCCATTTCCGCATTATGCAGGTCGGAAATGTGGGCAATGCGATAGCCGTTAAAAGCTTTGGGCAATCGATCACTCAAAATTGTGTATGTATTCAGTTGCAGAGCTGTGTTGCCCCAAACGATCCAAGAAATCACCGCAATCAGCAAGAGTGCGCTGATAGCTTTTTGAAAAGTGGTTAGTTTTTTCATTCTTGCAATTATAGCCGCCTCCTCAATGATGTGCGAAATATTTTCTAACGATCTGTTGAATTTCCTTAGTAACCATACCTAACTTCAATGATCTGAATCGGATTGCGACATACGATTGTGGACAGCTCTGCCCATTAAAAAGTTGGTTTTCGAATCCAAGTTATTTAATCTCTTCCACCGAAATCAGCAAATCATCTCCTTGTACATCTTCGAGCTGAGCCCGCTGCAACGTGACGTGTTCCATCTCGCCTGGCGTCATGTACGGTCGACGGAAAGACGCCACGACGCGCTCTCCGTCACGAAACACGATGCGCTTCGGCGTTTTATACGGAGCTTTCACTCGGAAAAACACACGGACTCCGTCATCAATGCGCCCAATCCTGATTCTTTGCGGCACCGTGTAAGCGACAGTCTCATCTTTAACAAGAGATATGTAAGGCTCATTCTCATATTCTCTCACATGAGACGTATCCTCTTGTCGGAGTACGTATTCGGCAGCCGCTCTGCCGGCACCTTCACTCTCCGTCGTGACATAGTCGACAAGGTCGTGCACATGAAGCACATTGCCGCAGGCAAAGATACCGGGGATACTCGTCTCACCGTTTTCAAAGACGATCGGACCCGATGTCTTCGCATCCATTTCAACGCCGGCGACACGGCTCAATTCATTCTCGGGAATGAGACCGACCGACAGCAGGACCGTATCGACATCGAACACTTTCTCCGTTCCGTCGATCAGTTCGAAACGATCGTTCACTTCCTGCACCGTGACTTTCTCCACGCGCTCTTTACCTTCGATTCTTGTGATGGTATGTGAGAGATAAAGCGGAATATCGAAGTCCTGAAGACACTGCACGATATTTCTCGCCAACCCTCCCGGATAGGGCATGATTTCTACGCAGGCAAGCACTTTTGCGCCCTCGAGAACCATGCGCCGCGCCATAATAAGACCAATATCGCCCGACCCGAGAATGATGACGCGCCTGCCGACCATGTAGCCTTCGATATTGACGTAGCGCTGCGCCGTACCGGCGGTAAAAATACCCGCCGCGCGCGTTCCCGGTATCTGAATCGCGCCGCGTGTCCGCTCGCGACATCCCATCGCGAGAACAATCGCTTGGCTCCTGACGGTACGATACCCGGCTTCCGCGCTCATAAGTCGCAGAACATGACCATCTTCGTCGGGAATGATCTCAAGCGCCATCGAATCACAGAGAACATCGATCGACTGACCTTCGAGTCGACCAATAAGTCTCGCGGCATATTCGGGACCCGTCAGTTCTTCGCCGAAATAATGGAGTCCAAACCCGTTGTGAATACACTGATTCAGAATGCCGCCGAGCTCCACATCGCGCTCAACGATGAGAATATGCTTAAGTCCGTGTTCACGAGCGCTCAGGGCAGCACCGAGACCGGCAGGTCCTCCGCCTATGACGATCAGTTCGTAGTCATCACGCATCTCAATCGCCGCCATTCCATCGCATGCAGTCTGTTTGCCGTTCGCTTCGCCCACGCTCATCAGACCTCCCGATACCTCGGATCTTTCGTCTCGCCGATTAATATGACGCTCCCGCGTCCGTCTTCTTCAATACACAAGGGATCTCGCCCGGATTCACGTGCGATAATCTCCAAAACGCGCGGACCGCAAAAACCGCCTTGACATCGCCCCATCCCCGTTCCGGCGCGTCGCTTTACACCATCGATCGATACGGGCGGAATCTCGCGCTTCATCGCGGCGACAATCTCGCCTTCCGTGATCGTCTCGCAGCGACAAATCACTCTCCCGTAAAGAGGATGCTCACGAACGAAAGCGGCGCGCTCCTCCTCCGGAATCTCCTTGAAACGGATGACGCGACGTCCGCCGCGCCACAGAGTACGCCGCTCCATGGGAAGTCCCTCTTCACGCAACATCTCCCGCGCGACACGCGCGATCGCCGGTGCGCACGTCAGCCCCGGCGACTTGATGGCGGCGAGGTCGATGAAGTTCGTCGCTGATTTTTCGATAAAGAAATCCCCATACGTGCTGTTTGAACGAACACCCGCAAAATTCCTGATGCTCGTGCGAAGATCGAGATTAGGAACGACGCGTCGTGCTTTTTCGGCAATATCCAAAAGAGCGCTTCGCGTCACCGACGTATCGCTACGATCTGCAATTACTTCAGCATTCGGACCGACAAGATAATCTCCGTGAATCGTGGGAGAAACGGTGATACCTTTGCCTGCACGTGTAGGACAGGGAAAAATGACAGAACCGACGACGTGTCCTGCCGCCGTTCCGTCGAGAAGGTAGTACTCGCCGCGTGTCGGTACAATCTCAAAGGCAGGCGGAGCAACCATGTTGTGGATTCGATCACTCTCCACGCCGGCGGCATTAATCACATAGCGCGCGCTGATTTTCATTGCACGGCAATCGGGCATCACGACTTTTTCTTTGGGCAGAGAAGATAAACACGTGTTTTTCTTAGCCACGTCTTCGTCAGCCGCGCTATGCCATGCACCGACAATGCATATTCCAATCTCATAGTGATCTTCCCGCCAAGACAAAGCTGTCACTTCCGTGATCGGCATAAAAGTGACGCCGTTTCGAACGGCGACCTCCGCCATAGCCAATGTAAACTCCCACGGATTGAGAACGCCCGATTCAGGTACCCAAAGCGCCGACACGATGTCGTCCGACAAGTTCGGTTCACGTAATCGGACAACATTCCCCTCAAGGATTTCGAGACCTTCGCACCCATTGGCGATTCCCTGCTCCAGAAGCACCTGAAGCGTACCGTGCTGCTCCTCGTCGAAAGCGACGACCCACGAGCCGGTTTTTTTATGTTCGACATCGAGTTTTTCACAAAGCTCGAAACAGCGGTGCATACCCTCGACGTTCAATTTCCCCATCAATGTATGAGGCTCTGGATCATATCCGCCGTGAATGATCGCCGTATTCGCACGCGACGCCCCCATCGCGACGTCATTTTCCTTCTCGATCAGCGCGACGCGAAGCTCATACTGAGAGAGCTCATAGGCAACGGCGCATCCGACAACGCCCGCCCCGATTATCGCTACATCAAACACGCTTTCACCCCTCCAATTTTCTTTTTCTCTTTACGCGATACGGACCGCGGAGACTGAGGAAAACAATCAGCTTCAACAGTCCCGGAGAGAGGATCCCGTCACTCAAACGGGCAAGCGCTCGGAGAGGCATGTTGAGGACGGCATGACGGTTCATGTCACGATCGCCAGGCATCGCATCGGCTCTTTTCAGCGCGATCTTCAAAAACAACGATCTGAGCGGTCCGCGAATGGCGTGAAGAGGCGCGTGTACGCCCTGAGGAGTAATCGGCTTCGGCACATTCCGCCCAAGCAGTTGTTCAAATTCCTCCTGAGTGACGGGACGATCCATCGTCTTGTAAATGTCGGGGATATTCTTAGATTCTTCCAGACCCGCAAACAAGAGATGACGCTCTCTTAATCGCTCGACGGTAAGATCATCCGGCACATCGATGACGCGATCGCCGCCCCTTCTGTCAGAAAGCTCCGCCGAAGCAATCAGCGGAAGGTCGCGGGCGTTAGACCCAGCGAGGAAGTAATACACACCGCTCTCGTATTTTTTTTCGCCTTGCACCGTATACGTCATGAGACGATCGCGCGGTATCTTGAGCACGACATCGCGGCTCTCTTGCGGTTCCAGTTCGACTTTCGCCCACGCCTTCAATTCGCAAAAAGGACGCAGCAGAGAGCTGTCGGGAAAAGAGACGTATGCTTGCACCACTTCTTTCGCTTTTCTTTGTCCGGTATTTGTCACGCGGACTGTCAAAAAAACGTTCCCCGACATCAACTCGGCGTCGATCTTTTCATACCGAAATTCCCCATAGGTGAGTCCGTATCCGAACGGGAACGCGACAGATTTGCCGAATGTCGTATGGTAACGGTAGCCTACATAGATACTTTCTCGATATTGAGCCTGCAGGTCTTGTGATGGGAAATAGGGGTCGGAAGCGACATCTGTCCGTCTTTCGGTCCAAGTCGCACAGAGTCTTCCCGAAGGACTGTGTATGCCATAAATGATCGACTGAAGCGCTTCATAGGCGCCCTCGCCTGCGTAATTCATCAGAAGAACGGCGTCCGCCCGTACATCGCCCAAGGCGATCGGCGCACCCGTCTGCACGATCAGAACGATCGCGTGACCGGCATTCTTCAGGCAATCGATCGCCACCTTGTCTTCGAGTGAAAGTTCAAGGGAGAGACGATCATACCCCTCGGCGTCCGGCGGCAAGCTGGCAAAGTACAGACAGACACTTGCATGGTCGGGCTGTTCGAGACAATGGGAGTATTGGCTGTCACGCCATTGCCTCAAGGGCGTGTTCGTCACCAAGGGCTCTACTTTAGACGATCCAAGCCCTTGGATTTGCGCCTCGTCGATCGCTCCTGCCAAAAAAACGCTTTCCGTCGATGATAGCGGAAGGAGATCGTCGTCGTTTTTCAGCAATACCATGCACTCGCAGGCGACGTCTACCGCAACGCTGTAATGACCGAGACGGGACGAACGTTTCACGCCGCCGGCGCGGTCTTCGAGCTTCTTGATATTCGCCAAGGCGCGATCGATGAGTTCCTCGTCGAGCTGTCCTCGCCTGTATGCTTTTTTGATTTCACCAGCTGAAGGACTCGATCCTCCGGGCATCTCAAGATCCATGCCGGCTTCCAACCCGAGAACTCGGTTCTCTACACTGCCCCAATCACTCACGACACAGCCGTCGTATTTCCATTCATATCGCAAAATATCGAGCAGCCGTTTATTCTCCCCCGCATTTCGACCTTCAAAACGGTTATATGACGTCATCACTGCCCACGGGTTTGACTCGCGGACTGCGATTTCGAAAGGCATGAGATACAGTTCGCGCAAAGCTCTCTCATCGACGACGCTTTCAGAAAGAAAACGGTCGGTTTCTTGAGAATTGAGAGCAAAATGCTTGAGCGTTGCCGCTACGTTTTTCGATTGAACGCCGCGTATGTAGGCGGCTGCCATTTTTCCGCTCAAGAGAGGATCTTCGCCGAAATATTCGAAATTGCGTCCGCACGCCGGATGCCTCTGCAGATTAACTCCAGGTCCGAGCAACACGTCAACATCGGATGCAATGCATTCAGTCGCGAGCGATTCGCCGACAAGCTCGACGAGCTTTTCGTCCCAGCTGCAAGCGAGAGCGGAAGCAGTCGGAAAACACGTCGCCTGCAACGTTCCCTGCGGCGTCTCCTTTCGGATTCCATGAGGTCCATCAGACAGGCGAAGTCGAGAACCTTTGAGGAGCCAGTATCCGTCTCCCTCTAAATATCTGATTTTTTTATTGCGTCGCATTAGCTCAATTTAGCGATTGCAGCTTCGATACGATCCATCGCAGCAATCAAGTTCTCCATCGAATTTGAATACGTAAGGCGAATAGCAGTGGGAGCTTCAAAGGCATTGCCGGGTACGAGCGCGACACCCGCTTCGTCGAGCAGATAGTCAGCGAGTGCAGGAGCATCCGTGATGACACGATCGCCCGAGCGTTTCCCGAAAGTTCCAGATACATCGGGGAACAAGTAGAACGCCCCTTCAGGGAACGGACAGTTGAATCCGGGGAGCTTGCTCACGCGCTCGAACATGTAGTTGCGTCGCTCTTCAAAAACTTTACGCATGAATTCAACGTGTTCGTCACATTCTTCAAGTGCAGTGATGGCGGCCCACTGGACAAAAGACGTGCTGTTCGAGGTCGTGTGCCCTTGAATTGCCGATATACCCTTTATGATCTCTTTCGGACCGGCGGCGTAGCCAATGCGCCAACCCGTCATAGCGTATGCCTTGGAAAACGCGTTCACCGTTAACGTGCGCGCCCAAACCTCCGGCGAGAAGGATGCGATGCTGACATGAGGTGTCGTTCCATAAATAAGCTTCTCGTAAACTTCATCCGTTATGATGAACAAGTCGTGCTTAATGGCAAGTTCCGCGACGCGTCGCAGGCTTATCTCCGTGAAAACAGCACCCGTCGGGTTGTTCGGTGAATTAATCAGGATGAGGCGCGTCTTCGGGGTGATGGCACGTTCAAGCGCATCGATGTCAAGCCTGTTGTCGGGTGCGACGGGAACAAGAACGGGGATACCGCCTGCAAGCTTGACCATCTCAACGTAACTCACCCAGCACGGCGTCGGAATGATCACCTCGTCGCCGGGGTTGCACAAGACTTGGAACGCGTTCGAGAGAGCGAACTTGGCGCCCGTCGACACTATGATCTCGCTCGGATCGTATTCAATGCCGTTATCCCTTAACAGTTTGCGCGCAATCGCTTCGCGCAAGGGCAAAATGCCGGGAGTCTGCGTGTATTTTGTCTTCCCCTCCAACATCGCGCGATGCGCCGCCTCAATCACAGGTGGCGGCGTGTTGAAATCAGGCTCGCCGGTATTGAGCGCAATGATGCTTTTCCCCTCTGCGCGCAATTCGGCTACCTTTGCGTTGAGTTCCAGCGTCTGCGACGGAGACACTCTCTTAATACGATCTGAAATCATGTCGTTTCCTTTCATTTTACGCGTGCCGCGCTTCATGTTTTTTGCAGCTAAACAACCGGTAAAACGAATTCTAATAATGCCTCGATTCGCCTCATTAACCTCCAAGTCATCATATCATGAGAGAGCAAACAACTGCGAAAGCAAATCCATCACGTTAGCCTCACATACCGGCGCGCGTCATGTTACACTGAGACGTGGTCAACGCATATGAAGGGATTGAGTTTGCGATACGCCTGCAGGGTCGACCGCAAGCGCCTGATCGCGATCATATGCTCGGCAAAACATCTTATCGAAGAGATTTTTTAGAAAATCACGAGAGGGGTAAGCAATGGTAAAGCACAAGAAGTTGTTGGAATGGGTCGAGGAAATGGCGGCATTACTTGAGCCTGACACGATCTATTGGTGTGACGGTTCTGAAGAAGAGAATGAGCGGCTCTTGGAGGAGAATGTCGCGAAGGGCGCCGCCGTTCGGTTAAATCGCGAGAAGCGCCCGGGATGTTACTTGTTCCGCAGTGACCCGTCTGACGTCGCTCGCGTTGAAGGTCGCACCTTTATCGCGTCTGAAAGCGAAGATGACGCGGGACCGACGAATAATTGGATCGATCCGGCAGAACTGAAAGAAACCATGCGTGAACTCTACCGCGGCGCCATGAAAGGACGCACCATGTATGTGATCCCGTTCAGTATGGGACCGCTCGGATCGCCGGCGGCGAAAATCGGCGTCGAACTGACGGACAGCTCCTACGTTGTCGCGAACATGCGTATCATGACGCGCATGGG
>LSQX01200908.1_pt1 | contig 22122 bp, 20 predicted proteins | sample 654561 | NCBI WGS metagenome assembly LSQX01 (sample SAMN04489861, study PRJNA283612) | anaerobic digester metagenome | isolation source: 4 biogas reactors fed with cattle manure at either 37C or 55C with and... | place: Denmark: Kongens Lyngby | collected 2014
CAGGGGGTTTGCGTTCTGGGTCAATAGGTAATGCGGTGCCGATGTCTGGAACGGTATCGGCTTAGCTTGAAATGAACCAGAACACTGACATCCGTTTGGCGGGTTATGATAAGTTGTGCCTAAGAAATGTTGACACGTACATCGACAAAAAATAGTTGACATTAAATTGTATCAAAGGTATAATTTTCACTAATTACCCTGCGCGCGGGTAACTCGCTATTGACCTAAAAGATAAAGGAGGGAGCCAAGTGCCAGCTAAATCATGGGTACGGATGTCTTCTCTTGTAATAGTGATCATATTGCTGTTTTCGATGGGTGTGCAGGCAGCTCCGAGTGGGGAGCAGCTCCGCAAAGAGGCGGTAGCTTCCGTGGAGAAACAGGCCCAAAAGCTATATGACATGGGTGACTGGATGTACCATAATCCTGAGCCTGGTTATCTGGAAAAGGAGGCTGTGAAGCTACTCACGGGATACTTGAAATCCAATGGATTTAAGGTGGAGGTAGGTATTGCGGGGTTAGAAACAGCCTTTAAGGCTGAATATAAGTTCGGCACCGGTGGCCCCACGGTGGCTTACATTGTGGAGTACGATGCTCTACGTGGACCTGGGAATACGGCTTTTCATGGCTGCCAGCACAACCTGCAAGGTCCGGCGGGTCTGGGGGCTGCAGTAGCACTTAAGCAGACGATGGAAAAGAATAAGATTGCCGGCCGGATATGGGTAGTCGGCACACCGGCTGAAGAGATTCCTCCTCCGGCTAAAGGCAAGATGCTGGCCGAGGGCGTTTTTGATGGGACAGATGTTATCTTGATGTTTCATGGAAGCGGCACGACCAATCGTCTAGGAGCAGGCTGGTCTGGAGTAACGCTTGATTCTACGCGCTACTCGTTTACAGGCAAGAGTGCCCATGCTTCCGGTGACCCTTGGAATGGGCTCGATGCTTTGGATGCCGCTCGGTTGATGTTCGCCGGAGTGGATGCTTACCGCGAACACATTCTGCCTGATGCTCGGATTCACGGTGTAATTACCAAGGGTGGCGAGGCCCCCAATGTAATCCCCCCTATTGCTGAGACCGATTTCTTCTATCGCCATCCCACCAGAGAATATGTGGACAACTTAGGCGAGCGCATAGCTACCATTGCTAAGGCTGCCGCGATGATGACAGGTACTGAAGTGGAAATTACCAACTATGGTAAGTACTACAATACCTTGGCCCTGGCCGGACTGGAGGAGCGGGCATTTGCGTATGCGAAAGAGTATGGCGCTCAGGAAATAGATGAGGAACCCAAAACCGGAGGTTCCACCGATTTTGCTGAGCTGTCCGGTAAAATCCCGGCTATTTCGCTCAGCATTGCCAGCAAGCCGAAGACAGCGGCTGGGCACTCTATTGAAGCAGCCGATGCTACTATTGCCGACATTGGACACCAAGGGATGTTGACAGCGTCTAAGGTGCTGACTGCTCTGGGCGTTGACATACTAACCGACCCTGAGTATCTCGCAGGTGTTAAGGCCCAATTCACCGAAGCTGGCCCTGAGCCTACAGTGGCCACGTATAAGAAAGTAGTGCGTTGGTAAAAGACCGACAGTGACTATTTGGCAGTAAACAACCCCCTGGAGCGGATTTCATTTGATCTGCTCCAGGGGGTTTGCGTTCTGGGTCAATAGGTAATGCGGTGCCGATGCTGTTATTGGTCGCTGGGAAGCTCCGGTTCGGGCTGCGGCTCAGGGATTTCTAACTCCGGCGCGGCCAAAACTTCCTCCGGCACAGTGACATCGATATCCTTGCCGTAGCTGTATTCATCCGTTGTCATCAAGATTTCCACTGCTTGGAGCGGCATGGGCTGGCCTTGAAACTCGGCTGCATATGTCACTAACGCACCGAAATTAGCTTGGCGAGTAAGATAATCGTCAGCACCCACGTAGGTTATACCCCAAAAGGAGATGCTGTCGATAATACTGCTGGTGGCGCCAAAGGCTTCTCCCAGGAATTCGCCTTCACCTAAGCTACCCAAGGTAGTGGACATGAACTCCGCCATGTCATCAACTCGGCCGTAATAGGCGATTTCGTATACTTGTTCACCGTTTCGTTCTTGTGTACCCAGTAGTTTATAAAACAGCGTCTCTTCCAGTCCCGGCGGAATCACCTGGGTTTGCTGCTGTGCTTGTTCGATGAGTTTCTGCATGTCGGGCATCATGCCTTCGGGATACTTGAACCAGCGCAGCTTACCTGTTTCCGGATCAGGCATTTGTTGATACATCTTTCCATCTACCAGGTAAGATTCCATCACCATTTTTTGTGCGCCCAGTTCCGGTAATGTCAGCTCTATAGTGGTAATCTGGTGGATTTTATTGGGGAGTACCATTTCTTGAATCATGTGGAGCTCAGGTGCCAGGAAAGATGGGATTTCTTCAGCCCCTTCTACACCTGGCCTGGGAAGCAAACGAACTTTGCCGTTCAAAGCTACCCGTACTCGGGCAGCCTCTTCGGATTTAGACCGAGTTTGGGATTCCTGTAAGATAGCAAGCACTTCTTCTGTGGTGGGCTGGAAGGCATGCTTCACCAGGGCAGCGCCTTCGTTCTGACTGAGCACAGCCGTCGGATCACCGGCGACCAAACCGAGGCGGGTTAGCCAAGCATAGCTCCCATATGCCCAGTGGTCAGCGGGCAAAGATATGTCGGTGTCAGCCGGTGGGATGACACTGTCCATCAATCCCAAAGCCCTTCCCACCAGGGTAGCCGCTTCTACCCGCTGAATGGGACGGTCGGCGTCGGCCTTTTTCCCCGGGACACCTTTCATAATGCCATGTTGGATCAAAATATCCGTCGGTTCGCCTTCTCCTTCTAACTCGACTGTTTTAACCAGTAGAGCGGCGAACTCTCCCCGTAAAATGGGCAATTCCCCCACGGTGGGTGTTGAGGTGTTAGCAATAGCATCTTCTTGGGGCACTGCCGCCCAAGCTGAGCTGGAAACTATAAGCAACAACACCAAGCTAAATAGAAAGAGCCGCTTGCGCACACAGATCCTCTCCTTTATTGTATTTACCACAAACTGCAAGTTCATTATATCGTCTTTGATAGGGTAAAGTACAGAGGCATCTTTTTCCCCGCCGCCTCTTGAGCTTCGGTGGGATTGCTGTAGTACCACAATAGGCAAAGAGATATAAAATAATTTAATGGGGCGAGGACGGAATCTTATTAGTGAATAAGAGGAATCGAGTGGGCAATGGAGAAGTAGGGAATACTACATGACTAATATGGTAGTAGATGAAACTACAGCGGGGTGTGGACAAATTGGATATGAACATACTACAAGTAATTTCCAACAAGATTCCCGGTCTAGCCGAAAGTCAGCAGACTTTAGGGGCCTACATCTTAGAGCATTATCGGGAGGTGGCTAATCTATCGGCTTTGGATCTGGGCAAGAAAGCCGGTGTCAGCGATGCTACTGTGGTGCGCTTTGCCAAGGCTATCGGGTTTTCCGGCTATGCTGAGCTGAGAAAGGAACTGTATAACTGTGTTGCTGCAACTGAAACTCCTTCGGAAAAGATGATTAAGTCCGTAGGCCGGAAAGAGAAAATCGACTCTGCCCTGACACAAATTTTCCAGACAGATATTCATAATATACAAAGAACTTTTGCGGATTTTTCTAAAGACAGCATGAACCGAGCTATAGAGGCACTGAGCAATGCACGGAAGCTTTATATATTAGGACTCAACAGCTGTGAGTCTCTGGCTGTATTTCTTCATTTTCATCTTAGGCGTCTACATCTAGACGTTGAATTAATAACATCAGGGGGATTAGTTCTATTTGAACAGTTAGCTTATATTGACAGCAACGATGGCCTGGTAGTTATAAGCTATCCCCGGTACTCGAAGGACTCGTTACGGGCCATTAGTTTAGCTAAAGACCGAAAAGCCTGCGTAATAAGCATTACCGATAAACCCTATTCTCCTATTGCTAAGGGAGCGGACATATCTCTCATTGCCCATTCCAGTAGTCCCGGTTTTTATAACTCATATGCCGCAGCCACTACCATCTGCAATGCCTTGGTTTTTTCCATTGCCATGCAAAATGAAAGTAAATCCTTGGAAGCGCTAAGAATGGTGGAAAAAGTTAAGGACGGACTCTATATCTAGGAGGGTGAACCTGGGACAAAAAAGTAATGCTATAAAGGAGCATTAGCATGCAAGAACTAAAATATGATTTATTAATTAAGCAAGGACATGTAGTGGATCCGGTTAATATGGTTGATCAAGTAATGGATGTGGGCATAAAAGATGGAAAAATCGCCGCGGTAGCGTCAGATCTAGAGCTCTCCGATGCTGAGAACACTCTGTGGAGCGAAGGCTTGCTGGTGATGCCTGGCATCGTAGATTCTCACGCCCATGTTGCCCGTCCCAAAGCCTTCGGAGCTGGATATCGCATGTTAGTCAACGCAGGGGTTACAACAGCCGTCGATTTTGAAGGCCCCATGGAAGTGGTCATAGACGAGATCATGACTTATGGGTGTGGGCTTAATGTAGCCGTGTTGGAAGGCCTGTGGCCTGGGGTTGGACTTAGCAGCGAACATGCTTCCCGGCAAGAGGCGATGGAACAAGTTCAGCGGGCATTAGATAAAGGCTCTTTAGGCGTTAAGCTGTTGGGTGGACATTATCCCCTAACCCCGGAGACAATAGCCAATGTTATTGAGGCGGCCGCAGAGTCAGGTGCATATGTAGCTTTCCATGTGGGTAGCACCAAGACTGGCAGCAATATTCTAGGCCTGGAAGAAGCGATTCAGTTAGCATCTGGACATCCATTACATATTGCCCATGTTAATTCTTATTGCCGTGGTCTGATCGATGAACCGCTGGTGGAAATAGGGTGCGCCTTGTCGATATTAAAGCAGGCACAAAATCTTGTGTCGGAGTCACATCTGGCACCGCTCAATGGCTGCAGCGGACGCATAGGAGAGAACGGATTACCGGCGAGCCATGTAACGAGAAACTGCCTGAAAGCCTTGGGATATCCAATCAACGAGGCTGGGTTAAGGCAGGCTTTGCTGGACGGGCGGGCAGCCGTCTATAGTCTTGTGGGCAGAACAATGCAGTATATATGGAAAGAAGAGGCGTATCGCTGCTGGCTGGCTGAAGATACTCAGGTGGGCGTATCTTTTCCGGCCAACCTAAGGTCTGCTGCCTTGATCTGCGCCACCGAAAAACACGATTCGGGGGAGTTTGTTGTTGATGCCATAAGTAGCGATGGCGGGGCAATTCCACGAAATGTCATCTTATCGCATGGCTTGGCCTTAGTTCAATTCGGAGCCCTTACTTTATCGGAACTGGTACTCAAGCTAGCTTACAATCCGGCTTGCATGTTCGGCTTTACCAACAAAGGCCATTTGACTGCCGGGGCCGACGCTGATGTGATTGTGGTCCATCCTTGTACTGGCCGTGTACACGCAACTGTTATCGCTGGCCAGTTTTCGGCTCTAGAAGGGATACCGCTGACCAGGCCCGGCCATATCTTAACTACGGAAAGGGGGGTGAATGTCTTACGCCAAAGTAAAGTCAACTATCGGGTAGTTGATTTAAGAGACAGCACCTTCTTTAACAGAGGTGCCAGGGCGGTTGATTAATCTTTGCCAATGGAACGAGGGACTGTTGACGTCGCTGCCAAATGATGACTAGATACTATCTGGAGGGAGGTTAAGTACTGTGTCAGGAGATCGTACGGTAAAAATAGGCAACATGATACGAATAGTGTGCCTATTATGTGTGGCATTCTTGGTTATAAGTCTGTTTGGTTGTACACCTACAGGGCCAGAAAAGGAATCGGAGTCTAAGACCGCCGAGCCGGCATACGGAGGAGCGCTTAAAGTAATAATCGATGCGGAGCCACCGGCTATCGATATGCATGTGTCCACTACAACCTTGGTCTATCATGTGGGCTGGCACATTTTCGAACAGCTGTACACGCTTAACGAAGAATTTGACGTGATACCTATGCTGGCTGCCGAAATGCCTGAGATAAGCGCAGACAAACTTACTTACTCCATCAAACTACGAGAAGGTATTCAATTTCATAACGGCAAGGAACTCACATCGGCTGACGTGGTAGCTTCGCTCGAACGCTGGGGTGAAATTTCCAGCAATGGTAAGGCGCTTTTTAAGAATATCGATTATATAGAAGCTGATGGATCTTATGGGTTGACAATTAAACTGACCCAGCCAGTGGGAACTTTGCTTGTTTATCTGGCTATCCCCAATGGCGGGGCGGCCATCTATCCGGAAGAAATTGTAGCTGACGCCGGCGCCGAGTCGGTTGACGAATTTATCGGCACCGGACCGTTTGAATTTGTGGAATGGGTTCCCAATCAATATATCAAGCTGAAAAAGAATGAGAACTACAAGCCGGTGGAATTTGCTGCTACTGGTTATGGTGGAGCTAAGGAAGCATTCGTGGATGAGCTATACTTTCATTTCATCGTAGATGCTTCGGTACGGGTGGCCGGAGTAGAGAGTGGGGATTTCCATTTTGCTGATTTTGTTCCTGTGGACGAGTATGACCGCCTTAAGGACCTACCCGGTTTAGTAGCTGTTGCCTCACAGCCCCGCGGTTGGTTTTCAGTGGTGCTTAACAAAAAGCAAGGACCAATGGCGAACAAACTCATCCGGCAAGCTTTTTTGGCAGCTCTAGATATGGAGCCCATCATGGATGCCGGTTATGGCCATCGGGATTTTTGGCGTCTTGATCCCAGTATTATGTTTAAGGAGCAGATTTGGTGGAGTAATGCCGGCGATGAATTGTATAACCAGAAGGATATCGAACGGGCCAAAAACCTACTGGCTGAGGCTGGATATAAAGGCGAACCTATTCGCTGGATGACAGGTCCTTTGGAGTACAATTTCTCGTTAACGGCAAAAAACCAATTGGAACAGGCTGGATTTAACATCGACCTGCAGCGAATGGAATGGGCTACTGTGACTGAGCGGCGTTCTAACTCTGAACTTTGGGAAGCTTTTAGCACTGGCTTTACCTTTAGGGCGGACCCGACTATGATGGCATTTCTACGACCGAGCTATGCCGGCTGGTGGGAAAATGAAGAGGTGCAAGCCCTGCTTGAAGAAATGGAGCAAAACGACAACTTTGATGACCGCTATGCAGCCATGGAAAAAATTCAGGAGATTTTCTACGATGACGTACCGGTGGTAAAAATAGGTGATTACTCAAATCTGAGGCTATTGGGACCTGACGTGCACGGGTTTATGAATATGAACGAGATTTTCTTCTGGAATGTTTGGTTAGAGGAATAACTGAAAATAGGTTTGGTTCCACTTTAGGTTTCCCATGGGATACGCCCATGGGAAACCTAAAGATCCTTGGCATTAGGCAAGGGGGGGCACAATGGCCAGGTATATTACCAAACGCTTACTGGCTCTTGTACCAGTATTACTTATTGTGGCGGTAATTGTGTTTGTGCTGATGAGACTTCTGCCAGGTAACCCAGCCGCTATGATGCTGGGACCGGAAGCCACAACTGAAGAAATAGAGCAACTGGCGGAGCAGATGGGGCTAAAGGAACCAATTCTAAAGCAAATAACCGAATGGTTTCGGAACGTAATTAAAGGAGATCTGGGGAAGTCTATTTTTCTGCGCATGCCTGTGACCAAGGCCATCTACCAACATTTAGAAGCTACGTTGTTACTTACACTGCTGGCGTTGGTTGTGGCTGTCACCGTAGGAATAAGTGCCGGAGTAATTGCTGCTGCTTGGCACAACAGCCTTTTGGATCAGCTGATCATGAGCCTCAGTACTTTAGGAGTAGCTATTCCTGTTTTCTGGCTTGGCTTGATGCTGATACTGAAGGTGGCTCTTCCTTCCAGCTTTTTCCCGGTGGCCGGCTACGCCCCGGTAGCGCGGTACGGAATGGGGGCCTCCATGCGGCATCTAATACTACCAGCCATTTCTTTGAGTGCCGGGCAAGCTGCGGCCATAGCGAGGATGACCCGAGCCAACATGCTGGAAGTTCTTCAGAGCGACTATGTCCGAACCGCCAAAGCTAAAGGTGCCAGCGGCCTGGCGGTTACATTTAAACACGCCTTAAAAAACGCAATTATCCCCACAGTGACAGTAATTGGTTTGTGTTTTGCTAATCTAATGGGAGGCGCAGTTGTTACAGAACAGATATTTAACATTCCTGGCATAGGACGGTTGCTCATTACCGCCGTATTTCGGCGCGATTATCCTTTGATATCCGGCATTGTTCTTTATATAGCCAGTGCTTACGTGCTTATTAATCTGGTTATTGATATTATGTACGCCTTTCTTGATCCCCGGATACGATTTTAGGGAGGCGGTTGTCTATGGGCGATGAAGGAATCGTACTATTAGCCAGGGATGGCAGTCTGGTGCGACACTATTTAAGAGCCCTGAGTAAAAGCAAAGGGGCAGTATTCGGGGCTGCTGTTATCGCTATTCTTACAGTGGTAGCAGTATTGGCACCTTTCCTTGCTCCTTATCATCCCAATCATATGACTCCTGCCAAGCGGTTGCAGCCGCCAAGCCCGGCCCATTATTTTGGCACTGACGGCTTTGGCCGCGACGTTTTTAGCCGAGTGTTTTATGGGACCCGGGTTTCGTTAGGAGTAGGGGTGTGTGTTGTCACAATTACCACCGTTGTAGGTGTTATGCTGGGTTTGCTGGCAGGCTTCTACGGTGTTGTCGATAATGTGGTCATGCGTATACTGGATGGGATGATGGCTTTTCCGGCTATTATCTTACAAATTGCTATCATGGCTGCACTGGGGGCCAGATTTATTAATGTTGTTGTAGCACTGGCGATAGTCTATTCACCCCGTATGGCTAGAGTGGTACGCAGCGCTGTCTTGGTTCAAAAGGAACAACAATATATTGAGGCGGCCAAATCAATGGGTGCTAGCGATTTGAGAATCATCATGGTCCACATACTTCCTAATTGCGTAGCACCTATTATTATCCAGGCAACTATGATCTTTGCCTATGCTGTGCTTTCTGAGGCCTCCTTGAGTTTCCTTGGGGTAGGAGTACCACCGGAGATACCCAGCTGGGGCAATATACTGGAGGAGGGGCGTACTTTTATTCGACGTGCTCCTTGGATGATAAGCTTTCCGGGCCTAGTTATTGTTGTTTGTGTTCTGGCATTGAATTTGCTCGGAGATGGTTTGCGAGACATCCTGGATCCTAAAATCAGGAAGAAGCAAAACTAACGACTGGAGAGGAAGACCATGAGCGGAACATTGCTAGAAGTGGACAATATTAGTACCGCCTTTCATGTTGATGAGGGAACTATTCATGCTTTGCAGGATGTTTCTTTTTCCCTTAGTCCCGGTGAGACTCTCGGGTTGGTCGGAGAAAGTGGCTGTGGCAAAAGCGTAACCGCTCTTACCATAATGCGCTTGTTACCGTTGTCAGCCAGAGTCAGGAGGGGACAAGTGCTGTTCGAAGGGAAGAACTTACTACAGAAAAGTGAGAGAGAGATGCGGGCTATCCGCGGACGAGAAATCTCTATGATTTTCCAGGAACCGATGACATCGCTTAATCCGGTTTATACCATCGGTGACCAAGTGGCGGAGAGTTTCATGATTCACTGGCGTGTCCACCGGCGGGAAGCAACTGCTATGGCAGCAGAAGCTTTGGCCATGGTAAAGATTCCTGCTCCCCGGCAACGGCTTAAGGACTATCCGCACCAGCTGTCAGGCGGTATGAGACAACGAGTAATGATTGCCATGGCACTAGCCTGTAATCCCAAAGTACTCATAGCAGATGAACCGACAACGGCGTTAGATGTAACCATTCAGGCCCAAATACTCAACTTAATGACCAATCTTAAAGAAAAGCTGGGAACAGCCCTTATACTTATTTCTCACGATTTAGGAGTTATTGCCGAGATGGCCCAACAAGTGGCAGTTATGTACGCCGGTAAGATAGTGGAAAAAGGCGACGTCAAGACCATATTTGAGCAACCCCAGCATCCTTATACTAAGGGTTTATTGAAATCCATACCGAGCATACAAGGTAATCCCGAGCGGTTGCACATTATTACCGGTTCTGTACCCCACCCTCTCCAGATGCCCGAAGGATGTGCTTTTCATCCTCGTTGTTCATTGGCCCAAAGTGTGTGCATACAAGAATCGCCTTACTTGGAAGCTGTAGGAGCCGAACATTATGTTCGTTGCTGGTATCTAGCGGGGGAGGGAGCTTAGCCATGGCCGGACCTTTGTTAGAAGCGATAGAGGTTAAGAAATACTTTTCGATAGGGTCAGGAATGTTCGGGAAACCCACCGGTCATGTTCGGGCGGTGGACGGTGTTTCATTTGACATTAAAAAAGCAGAGACTTTCAGTGTGGTGGGTGAAAGTGGGTGTGGCAAAAGCACCTTGGGTCGTCTTTTGTTAGGCTTGTTAGAATGCACAGGTGGGAAGGTGACTTTTAGGGGTCGGGACATCACTTTGTTTTCCAAACAAGAATTGCGACAGCTGCGCCGAAATATGCAAATGATTTTTCAGGACCCCTATGCGTCTCTCAATGGGCGCATGACGGTATCCAACATTATCCGCGAGCCCATGATTATACATGGCCTGGGTTCTAGAGCCGAGCAGAAGCAGAAGGTTAACGAGCTGCTTGGCTTAGTGGGCTTAAGCGGTGCTTACGCCCAAAAATATCCGCACGAATTCAGCGGTGGCCAGCGACAACGAATTGGCATAGCCCGGGCTTTGGCTCTAAACCCGGAGTTTATTGTCTGCGATGAACCAGTATCGGCATTGGACGTGTCTATTCAATCTCAGGTGTTGAATCTGCTTAAAGATCTGCAGGAACAGTTTAACTTAACCTACATGTTTGTTTCCCATGACCTGAGCGTGGTCCGTTACATAAGCGATCGCGTGGCCGTAATGTATGTGGGCAAGTTTGTTGAAGTGGCTGCTACTGGCGATTTGTTCCAGCAGCCGGCTCATCCTTACACAAAGGCTTTGCTGGCCTCGATCCCGGTTCCTAAAGCGAAAAGTGGAAGACGGGGCTTCACCCTAGAAGGGGATGTCCCCAGCCCGATAAATCCACCGTCCGGCTGCCGTTTTCATCCGCGCTGTCCGCAAGCTGGCAGAGAATGTCAAGAAACAGAGCCAGATCTTAAAGAAGTGAGTGTAGATCATTTGGTGGCGTGCCATCGGGTGACTTATTGACTCTGATTTGTTCTTTTGCACCCCCTATCCCAACAAAAACCCCTGAAGCAGACAGCCAAAGAGCTGCGCTGTTGCTTCAGGGGCTTTTTTCGGAACTGAAAACATGTATTTTTTCGTTTTGGAGTCTCACGCAGTCAAGTTCTTAAGCGCATCGAGGCTGTAGAGGACATCGTGCTCGGTGTTGAAGTAGCCGAAGCTAAAGCGTAAAGTCCCTTCGGGGAAGGTGCCCAGGGTTTTGTGGGCCAGTGGGGCGCAGTGCAGGCCGGAGCGGACCATAATGCCGTACTCAACGTCCAGTCGGTAGGCTAACGATCCCAGGTCGTGGCCGGGAACGGTAATGGAGACGGTGGCGACCCGGTCTTGGTCGACGGTGGGCCCATGTAGTTTTAGCTGGGGCATTTTGCGGAGTCCGTTGATGAATAGGTGGGCCAAATGCCGTTCGTGGGCGGCGATTTGTTGTGGGCCGGTGGCGGTAATGAATTCTATTCCGGCCAGCAGCCCGGCCAGCCCCACTGTATTGGCAGTGCCAGCTTCAAATTTGTCGGGCAAAAAGAGAGGTTGGTGTTCGTCGTCTGATTTGCTGCCGGTGCCGCCAAAAACCAGGGGTTCCATCTCCTCGGCTACCTGGGGGCTGACTACTAAGCCGCCGGTCCCAGGAGGACCGTAGAGGCTTTTGTGGCCGGTAAAGGCCAAGATGTCCAAGTTATGGTGCTGGAAATCAAGCGGCAAGACGCCGGCAGTTTGGGCGCTATCTACCACCACTAAGACGCCGGCTTCATGGGCTATGGCGGCGATGTCGGCCAGGGGTAGGATGGTTCCGCTTACATTAGAAGCATAAGTGAACACAATAAGCCTGGTGTTGGGCTTAAGTGCTGCCTTCAGGTGCTGGGGATCTAAATATCCTTGGCGGTCGCAGGGGACAACGGTAACTTCAACTTGGCGTTTTTGTTCCAGAGCGCGCAGAGGCCTGATGACGGAGTTGTGTTCCATACTGGTGGTTATGACATGATCGAACGGTCGCAGCAGTCCCTGCAGAGCCAGATTGAGGGCGTAGGTGACGTTGGGGGTAAAGATAATATGGTCTTCCGAGGGGGCATTAAAAAGGTTATGGATGGCTTCCCGTGCCTGAAGCACAATGCGCCCGGCTTCCAGACTAAGGTTGTAGCCGCCGCGCCCGGGGCTGGCCCCTACGTTGCACAGGTAATCCATCATGGCTTGCCGAACAGTTTCCGGCTTTGGATTGGAGGTAGCAGCGTTATCCAAGAACACCTTACGTACGTTCATGTTATTCCCCCCTATGATCGGCTAAAATAAAGTGAAAAAAGGCATCGGCTGCTGGCGATAGTACCTTCTTCTTCTGTTTGATGAGATAGAACTTACGCTTTAGATTTAGGCCGTGAACCGAGAACGCTAGCAGCGTTCCTGTCGCTAGTTCCGCCTTGACCGCCAACCGAGAAGTCACTGACAGCCCCAGCCCAGATAAAACAGCAGTTTTGACAGCTTCCATGCTTTCCAGCCGGGTCCTTACCTTCAACTTATCGCTAGAGAAGCCTTGCTTGGCGAGGGCGTCCTCGAAAGTTTCTTGCGTACCGGAACCAACTTCACGCGGCACCAACGGTTGCTCCAATAAGATAGAAAGGTCTATGACCGGAGGCCACCGCATGTACTTATCGGTGGCTGGGGTTATGATGACTATTTCATCATCATAAAACGGTGTGCATTCTATGGAACCTAGGTTTTGGTAAGTGCCAACAATACCAAAGTCGGCTTCATAGGCTAAAACTTTGTCCCAGACGGCGCTGGAGTCCGACCGCAGTAACTCGATGTACACCTCAGGATGAAGCTGTAAAAACCTGGAAATTAGGGGCGGCAATATGTAATCGGCCGGTACCGTACTGGAAAACAATCTGATAGTGCCAGCAATGGTATTCTTATAGTGGGCGATCTCCTGTAAGGCGCGATCTCTTAACCCCAGCATATCGCTGGCATAACGGGTTAAAATTTGTCCGGCCGGAGTAAGTGCCAGGTTTTTTCCCTGCCGTTCAAATAGTTTTACTCCCAACTCTTTTTCTAAAGCCGCTATCTGGACGCTTAGAGTCGGTTGGGAGAGAAATAACCGTTTGGCCGCTTCGGAAAACGTGCCACAATTAGATATAGTTAAAAACATCGTAAGTTGTCTTAGCTCCATCGGCGTATTCCCCCCTATGTCTCCCACTTGCAAGTATCCCATCCCCTAACAGCTCTGTCAAGGAGCTATTACTCATAGTAATACGAGGTATTGGAGGCATTAATAAATGCTATTTGCTTTGTCTAATTTGAGGCTTTTATAATGAGACTAAGGCCGTATTTTGAAAGCGAAAGAGGGAGATGCTTGATGAATCAAAAAAAGGTTGTCTTAGCAGCGGGAGCAGTGGTCGGTGCTCTAAGTGTATTATTAATGAAAGCTGGTAATCCAGCCAACATGGGTATTTGTGTGGCTTGTTTTATCCGCGACATTGCCGGTGCTTTAGGAATGCATCGGGCCGAGGTGGTGCAGTACATACGGCCAGAGGTGCCGGGCTTTATTCTAGGTTCTTTTCTTGTGGCGGTGGGCAGCGGGGAGTTTAGGGCTCGCGGTGGTTCGTCGCCCTTACTTAGGTTCACTCTAGGGTTCTTTGTTATGTTGGGTGCGCTGGTGTTTCTAGGTTGCCCATTGCGCATGGTCTTGCGCTTGGCCGGTGGCGACTTGAACGCATTAGTTGGGTTGATTGGTTTTGTAGTTGGAATCTGGGTAGGCCTGCAATTCTTACGAAATGGGTTTTCCTTGGGGCGAAGCGGCAAAGTGGCGGCGATTAATGGTTATGTGCTGCCGGCAGTGGCGGTGGCACTTCTGATTCTGTTGGTAACGGCACCGCAGTTTATCTTTTTTAGCCAAAAGGGGCCGGGGTCCATGCATGCTCCCTGGCTGATGGCCCTGGTGGCAGGTGCTGTGGTAGGGATGTTAGCCCAGCGGTCGCGCCTGTGCATGGCGGGCGGTATCCGTGATTTATTTCTGATTCGCGATCCGCATTTGTTTCGCGGCTTTGTCATGATTTTTGTGGTGGCTTTGGTGCTCAATATGGCTGTTAGCTCCTTCAAACTAGGCTTTGCTGAGCAGCCGGTGGCCCATAGCGATGGTCTCTGGAATTTTCTTGGCATGGTGCTGGTCGGGTTGGGATCTGTGCTGTTGGGTGGTTGTCCCTTGCGTCAATGCATACTGGCGGGAGAAGGCGATGCCGATGCCGCTATTGCCTTTCTTGGCATGTTGACCGGTGGTGCCTTTGCCCACAATTTTGCCATTGCGGCCTCACCGGCTGGAGTGACGATTAACGGCAAAGTGGCTGTTTTGGTGGGTATTATAGTAGCAGTTGCCATTGGCTATCTAAGCATGCCTAAGGCTGTAACAGCAAAAACGAAGGAGGAAGCACAACATGCCTTATAAAGTAGATGCGCGGGGATTGTCTTGTCCCCAACCGGTGGTTTTGGCCAAAAAAGCAGTGGAGGGAACAAAGGAGAAGGTAATAGAAGTTCTAGTTGATAACGGGGCGGCCCGGGAGAACGTGAGTCGTTTTGGTCGCTCGGCCGGTTGTCAAGTGGAGGTAATACCGGAAGGCGAAGACCACGTGATTCGACTAACCAGGAGCTAACAGAGAAAAGTGAAAAACGAAACTAAAGTGGCAACGGCTTTGGTAGTAACCTTTCCCTCCACCCACCAAGCTCTTAAATGTGACCGTACATTTAAGTCCAAAATAGAGGGCTTTCAGTTAATGCCGGTGCCGCGGCAAATCAGCTCCAGTTGTGGCTTGGCGGCAAGGGTGACAGGGCTTAATTGGGAGCAACTGGAGGAGCAACTTACAGCAGCGGGTATACAATATGACGAAGTTTATCTTTTTGCATCTAACGGCAAACCGGAGCTTCTAGTCGGGCAGCGAGACTAGGATAAAGACAAGTGTTGGTATCATATGAGAATGCAAAGCCCCTGCCGACGGCAGGGGCTTTGCCTGTTTACATAGAAGCTGGTAATGTGGTTAGCCTGTAGATTAAGCGGTGCCGGTATGCCTTACTCTAATGTATGACCACATTGGGCGCAAAACTTAGCCCCATGGGGCTGCTCAGCTTGGCATTCGGGGCAAACTACAGCTGGAGGCTCTTCTTTGGGCTCGTCTGGCAGGGTGTCGGCAGCTTCCCGCAGAGGCACTCCGCAGCTGGCACAAAAACGGGCATCGGGAATATTCTCGTAGTTGCAGTTGGGGCATGTGCCAGGCTTAATCTTTAGCTCAGCTAACTTTTGCTCGATCTCGACAATCTCCTGCTCCAAGGCTTCGATTTCTTTAAAAATAGGCAGCAACGCGTCGTAATCCTCCCGGCCTTCCTTGTGCCTCTGATACACCAGTGCTCCCAGGGAATTCTGCTTCTTTTGGATTTGGACCCGGATGTCGTTGATCTCGTTTTGCAGCCGCCATTCCTGTGTCTTCTCGGCTGTTTTCGCCTTCAGTGTACCGGCCTGTTGTTTAACCTGGTTCCAAAAACTCATTGACTAACCCTCCCTTCTCAGTCCTGCTCACCACTTATCATACTTTGTTTCTGCCTGTGTATACCATATGGTACCATACTTGCAGCCCCTAATCCATAGTGTGTATTCAGGGGTAATCAGAAAGTCAAGGAAGCGGGTACAAGTATGTGGAACAAGTGCCCCTTCACACCATTGCCACAAAAACTCTTCTTCGTTGTCGCTTTGCTTCTTCGGAATAGGAATGACGGGTAATCTGTTCATTTGCGGTGCCACGGGCATCGCTGGATATTCAATAACGCCATTTACCCCTGAATGGACACAATCCATATTAAGGGCTGATTTTTCTGGCGAATATTGTTGAGATTTTTTTGCGGTAGTCTGATATACTATTTTAATTGGGAGGGGTATTTATCGGTTCTCGGCCTGCAATCCCTAAATCGTCGCTGGGATAGCGAGGGAGGTTAAGATATGGTTAGAACAATAGGTACCGTTGCCATCGGAATTCGAGCTCCCATTGTCCAGGAGGGGGACGATGTAGTAGCTGTTATTGTTGATTCGGTTCTACGGTTTGTGCAGAGGGAGAACTTTTGCTTGCAAGATAGAGCGGTGATCGGTATAACCGAATCTTTGGTGGCACGGGCTCAGGGGAACTATGTGTCTATCCAAGATGTAGCTCTGGACATAAAGGACAAGTTTAGCGGTGATATGGCGGTAGTGTTTCCAATACTTAGTCGAAACAGGTTTGCCCCCATTTTAAAAGGGATAGCCAGGAGCGAGAGAAAAATTTACTTATTCCTAAGCTACCCCGCCGATGAAATGGGGAATTCGCTCATGGATATGGATATCATGGACCAGGCGGGTTTGAATCCGTATACTGATGTGTTGACGGAAGACAGGTACCGGAAGATCTTTGGCGACCATGTCAGGCACCCTTTTACCGGCATAGACTATGTGCGCAGGTATAAAGAACTGGCTGTAAACGACAATATAGTTATTTACTTTGCCAACGACCCCAGGGTAGCCCTTGACTTTAGCCCGGAAGTGTTGGTGGCCAATGTTCATGCCCGGGAACGAACAAAAAGGATTTTAAAGAGAGCGGGAGCAACTGTAGTCCGAGGGTTGGATGATATCTTGACAAAGCCGGTGAACGGCAGCGGGTACAGTCCGGACTTTGGGTTACTGGGGTCTAATTTAGCCACGGACAATACCATCAAGCTTTTTCCCCGGGATTGCCAGCGGATTGTAGATGCTGTCCAAGCAGTTCTTAAAGACAAAACCGACAAGCACGTGGAAGTGATGATCTATGGCGACGGTGCTTTCAAGGATCCGCAGGGGAAGATTTGGGAGCTGGCCGATCCGGTGGTGTNNTTCGCGTTAGTCTCATGGGCTCGGAGATGTGTATAAGAGACATGTCCGGACTTTGGGTAACTGCGCTCTAATTTAGCTACGGACAATACCATCAAGCTTTTTCCCCGAGATTGCCAGCGGATTGTAGATGCTGTCCAAGCAGTCCTTAAAGACAAAACCGGCAAGCACGTGGAAGTGATGATCTACGGCGACGGTGCTTTCAAGGATCCGCAGGGGAAGATTTGGGAGCTGGCCGATCCGGTGGTGTCACCGGGCTATACCAAAGGACTGGAAGGGACGCCGCACGAGGTTAAGCTCAAGTATATTGCCGATAATGAGCTGAGTAGGCTAGGGCATGAGCAGGTGAACGAAGCTATTAAACTAAGGCTCAGGGAAAAGAAGACCGGCACTGTGGAAGCGGTGGAATCGCTAGGCACAACGCCCAGACGGCTGACGGATCTGCTGGGCAGCTTGTGCGATTTAACCAGCGGCAGTGGCGACAAGGGTACACCGATAGTGTTGGTACAGGGGTATTTCGATGACTACGCCACGGAATAACAGGTTTTCCCAGGCAGGAGTTTCCGCCTATCTTAGACACTTTTGTCGCTGTGTTCGGCGGCGGACTTAAGACTGCTGATTATGCCAGTATCGGTACAGAGGAATTGGCCCGGAATGCAGTGGCAGCTTTGGGACCACGTAACGGCGTTTTGCTGGCTAATCACGGTGCTGTCTGTACCGGTAAGGATTTGGCCCAGGCTTTTAGCAACAGTGAGTTCTTGGAGGCCAGTGCCAAGACTTATATCTTCGCTCATCTTATCGGTCGGCCGGTGGTACTGCCGCCGGAGATTGTGGAGCGGGAAGCGCAGGATTTGGCCGAGCGCTACGGACAAAGGTGACGGTTGGCTGAGAATAGCCGAATGGGGTAATATGGGCCTTTCATCTGGATGATCAGGTGGAGGGCTTTTTTTGTGCACATAAGAAGCAATCCTGTGGGGCACATCTGTAGATGCTGGCCTCTGTGCCAGCCCAAAATTCGTACCACTTGTGCCAGACCAGCACAAAAATCTACCGTTACGCCAGATCGGCCGTATTCCTGTTGACAGGAGTAAGCAGACCCTGTATACTAGTATCAAAATACCCCATAGGGGTATGGGGATTACTTCATAGCTCTGGGAAGATAGCGGAAAGGGTGAACGACAATGGATCGAGCTATGTTTAAGAAAGATACTTTGCTTTTAGAGGGTATGAGCTGCGCCGCTTGCGCCAGGACCATTGAGCTGACGCTGCAGGATCTGGAGGGGGTATACTCGGCTCAGGTTAATTTGGCGGCCGAGAAGGCTTATGTGGAGTATGATCCCGGCGTGGTGGAACGTAGCGACATTGAAGCGGCGATAACCGGCGTCGGTTATGGAGTTAAGACGGAAACGGCTAAGGTTACGCTAGCCATCGGCCATATGAATTGTGCTGCCTGTGCCAGCAAGATCGAACGTAATTTGCAGGAGGCAGCGGGAGTAAAAGAAGCAGCGGTGAATTTGGCGGCCGAAAAAGCTTACGTGAAATACGACCCGGCTGCGATCGACGTGGAAAGAATAATAGGCATTGTGACGGCTAGTGGTTACAAAGCCGCTATTTTTGAGGAAACAAAAGAAGAGCGGGATGATGACCTGGACAAGGTACGCCAGGCAGCCCGCCAGATGTGGGGAGCATGGGCGTTCACAGTTCCCATTATGTTATGGATGCTTCCCGGTATGATTATGGGTATCCACGGTTGGCCTTTTCCTCGGTATTTTGATGCCGGGCTGGTTATGTTAGCGGCCCCGGTGGTATTTTGGGTAGGCCGGAACACCTTGAGATCCGGTATCCGATCTCTGTTTCACGGCAGTGCCAATATGGACAGCCTCATTGCCCTGGGGTCATTGGCGGCTTTTGCCACCGGTCCGGCGGTGTTTTTTACCGCCATCGAGAATTACGCCGGAACTTCGGCTATGATTATGTCGTTTCACTTGACTGGTCGCTATATCGAAAACAAGGCTAAGGGGCGGGCCTCCCAGGCCATCAAGAAATTGCTCCAATTGGAAGCCAAGACAGCCAGGATCTTGGTGGACGGGCAAGAAAAGGAGGTTCCCTTGGAGCAAGTCAAAGTGGGTGACGTGATGGTGATAAGGCCAGGCGAAAAGGTCCCTACCGACGGCGTGATCGTGGCCGGCCGAAGCTCTCTGGACGAGTCCATGGCCACCGGCGAGTCCATGCCGGTTCAGAGGACGGTAGGGGAAGAAGTTATCGGGGCTACTATTAACCATGAGGGTCTGCTCCAAGTAAAAGCGACCAAGGTGGGCAAGGACACCTTCTTGGCCCAGGTGATCAAGATGGTAGAGGAGTGTCAAGGGACTAAGGTTCCGATCCAAGAATTTGCCGACCGGGTAACTGGGATCTTTGTGCCCACAGTGATGACCATTGCGGCTCTTACCTTGGTAGCCTGGCTACTGTTTCCGGACTCGCTTCGGGCGGTGGGGTACTGGGCCCAAAGTTTTTTGCCGTGGGTTAACCCCAGCCTGGGCTCCTTCACTTTAGCTATATTTGCTACAGTGGCGGTGCTGGTAATCGCCTGCCCGTGTGCCTTGGGTTTGGCTACCCCAACGGCCTTAATGGTGGGCACCGGCCTGGGGGCCGAGAATGGAATTCTTATTCGCAGTGGGGAAGCTATCCAAACGATAAAAGAACTGGACGTTATTGTGTTTGATAAGACCGGTACTATTACCAAAGGCAAGCCGGAAGTCACCGATATTGTGGCTGCTTCCGGTTTTAACGAGAACGATGTACTGTTATACGGGGCCAGCGCCGAAGCAGGCTCGGAGCACCCACTGGGAAAGTCCATCGTAGATTACGCCAAGGCCAAAGGCTTTAGCCTGCTTAATATCGCCGGTTTTTCCGCTGTCACCGGCCGCGGTGTCCGAGCTACGGTCGATGATCAGCTTGTCCTGGTAGGGAGCCGGAAACTGATGACGGAACAAGGTATCGACCCAGGTACAATGGCACCGGAAATGAACCGGTTGGAAGAAGAGGCCAAGACAGCCATGCTGGTGGCTCGCGGAGGGCAGCTTTTGGGTATCATCGCCGTGGCCGATACGCTCAAAGAAGATTCGGTGGCGGCCATCGCTGAGCTGAAGAAGATGGGGCTCACCACGGCCATGATCACCGGTGACAATGAGCGGACGGCGGCTGCCATTGCCCGAGAGGTAGGTATCTCGCAGGTGTTGGCCGAGGTTCTTCCGGATGGCAAGGTGGCCGAGATTCAAAAGCTACAGGCAGAAGGTAAGAAAGTAGCTATGGTGGGCGACGGTATCAACGACGCCCCGGCTCTGACCCAGGCCAACGTAGGTATTGCCATCGGTACCGGTACCGACATTGCCATTGAGGCGGCTGACATCACCCTGGTGGGCGGGAACCTCAGCAGCGTGGTGACAGCGGTTAAGCTCTCTAAGGCCACTTTCGCCAAGATTAAGCAAAACCTATTTTGGGCTTTCTTTTACAACAGCATCGCCATTCCTCTGGCTGTCTTGGGCCTGCTACATCCGGTGATTGCCGAGATTGCCATGGCTACCAGCTCGGTCACGGTGGTGACTAATGCCAATCTACTGCGTAGGGTTAATATTAAGCCCAGTTACCACCAATAAACTCGGATCTATTGGATTAAAGGCCCTATGGGAATTTATGGAATAGGGTCTTTACCTCTAGCATTAGATGGAATATAATTGAAGTGGTAGAAAAATGCGTACGAGTATTTTGTCGACCAGAGCAATCTTACCTGTCATCCTGAGCGATAGCAAAGGATCTTGCGACCTCAGACTTAAGATTCCTCGTTTCACTCGGAATATCTATTCGTTACCGCGCCATGATAAATAAAAGCGTTTCTAGTCATTCTGAAGGAGCAAAGCGACTGAAGAATCTTAAAGAAAATCCTTCAGGCAAAGCCTTCCCTCCGCTTCGCTCCCTACGCTACGCTCTGGGCAGGCTGGGCCTTTATTTATCGGGCGGGCCCGGAGGCCTACTCCTTCGCCAGACAGCTTTTTTGGCTTCTGCTGCAGGATTTGGGTTATGTAAAGCGAATATCAGAACAAGATAAGTCGTAGTTATGGACAGGGACACCAGGAAGAAATCAGAAGTAGAGTCAGAATTAGTGACGAAATAGTAGGACGATTGAATCTCAAAGGAAGGGAGGAATTGTTGTGCAGGTGACGGCGGTAGAGATTATGACCAGCCCGGTGATTACGGTAACGCCGGAGACGTCCATTGCCGTGGCAATAGATCTTATGGCTAGCCATAATATTAGCGGAGTACCGGTGGTGAACGAAGCTGAGGCGGTAGTGGGCATTGTTAGTGAGGCCGATATTGTGAAGTATGCCAGCCGTACGCATGTGATTCCTCTGATCAGTTCTTCTAAGTGGGTATCGCCGTATACTCAGATTACAGACATTGCTTCGTTTCGCAAAGGGTTCGAGATCTTAAAGAAGAGCAAAGTAAAAGATGTTATGTATAGTAAGGTGGCGACGGTAAAGGAAAATGCTACCGGTGAGGAAATTGCCCGCATCATGACCAGAAGAAGGGTGAACCGGGTTCCGGTGGTGGATGCCAGCGGGAAAATCCTCGGCATTATAACCCGGGCAAACTTGGTCAAGTATTTAGCCGAAAAAGGATAAGCTAAGAAGGTCCGGCCTAGGCCGGACCTTCTTACATAAACAGAGTAAAGTGCTGTATCTTACATTACGTCATGCTGTTATCCAATCAGGTTCTTCCACTTCGGGGCAGGTGTTATAAAGAACTAATAGTGCCTTTGGCATTGGTCTATACCTCTATTGTTTTCCAGTGTTGGGAACTATATCTGGTGTGGATGAAAATGGACCGGAAAAGCTGATCTAAAAGATGGGCCAACCAAGCACCTGTCAACCCTAGACCCATGCTGATGAAGAGCTTAGCGAACACAACTCGAATACCCCAAATCCCGATCATGGTGGACAGTAGAGGCCAGCGGGTGTCACCGGCGCCGCG
>LSQX01032920.1_pt1 | contig 22121 bp, 14 predicted proteins | sample 654561 | NCBI WGS metagenome assembly LSQX01 (sample SAMN04489861, study PRJNA283612) | anaerobic digester metagenome | isolation source: 4 biogas reactors fed with cattle manure at either 37C or 55C with and... | place: Denmark: Kongens Lyngby | collected 2014
CACACCGGCCGCAGCCGAAACGACCAGGTGGCGACCGACATGCGGCTCTGGGTCCGCGATGCGATCGACGAGGTTGACCTTGCGCTGGCGGAGTTGCAGGCGGCTTTTGTCGGCCGCTGCGATGCCGACTTCGACGTGATCCTGCCCGGCTATACACACATGCAGCGTGCCCAGCCGGTACTTGCCCCCCACTATTGGCTCGCTTACTGTGAGAAGTACCAAAGGGACCGCGATCGGCTGGCCGACTGCCGCCGCCGAGTCAACGTGTCGAGCCTGGGCACGGCCGCGTTGGCTGGGACGAGCCTGCCGATTGACCGAGAGGACGCCGCCCGGCGGCTGGGTTTCGACGGTGTCGCTCGAAACAGCCTCGATGTTTCGAGCGATCGCGACTTCGTGGTCGAGTTTGCCTTTGTCCTGGCCCTCATTGCCGAACATTTGAGCACCTGGGCGGAGGAATGGATTCTCTGGTCGACCACCGAGTTCAATTTCCTCCGGCCGCCGCAGACCTTCTGCACCGGTTCGTCGATCATGCCCCAGAAGGTGAACCCCGACGTGCTTGAGCTGATCCGTGGCAAGACCGCCCGGGTTGTGGGCAACCTGGCCGGCCTGCTGGTGCTGATCAAGGGGCTGCCGTTGGCCTACAATCGCGACTTGCAGGAGGACAAGCAGCGACTGTTCGATTCGTTCGATACGGTAAACGAGTCGCTCCGTCTGGCAGCGCCCCTGGTGGCGGGCGCCGAGTTGCAGCGGGCATCGATCGCCGCGCGGCTCGAACGCGGCTATCTGGATGCGACAACCTTGATGGAACACTTGATCCTCCGCGGCATTCCCCAACGGACCGCGCATGGATTGGTGGGGCAGTTGGTCAACAAGGCAATGAAGCGGGGGGCGCCGCTGGCCGACCTCCCGCTGGCCGATTTCCGCGCGGCCGACCCGAGCCTGGACGAAAGCGTCTACCAGGTGCTTGGCGCCCAACGAGCCGTGGCGGCCATGAAGAGCTACGGATCGACGGCGCCGGACGAGGTGCGGCGGCAGGTCGATGAATGGAAATCCCGCGTGGCGGCCGCTGCACGCACGGCCGCTTTCACCCGGTCCGCGCCGCCCGGCGGCTGAACACCGGCGCTGCGGATCACCACTGGCAGCAGACAACGAGACACGCCATGCCTGACCCCTTAAGGTTGACAATCTGGCTGATCGCTGCGTGGATGGTTTTGGGATCGCCGTCCTCCGGCGCCCAAGCGCCCCCGGTCGCAGCGCCGGCGGAGTCCGCGCCCGCAGTGCCCGTGCCCGTGCCCGTGCCCGTGCCCGTGGAGCCCGTCGAGTCGGACAGTCCGGGGGTGGCGGCGATCCTCGCCACCGCTCCGAGGACGCCGGCCGAGAAGGTCCGCGCGGCAAAAATCCTGACCGGATTCGACCGGCCGGACCTGGCCAAGCGGTTCCTGTCCGAAGTCCTCGCCGCCAATCTCGACCAGGACCAGTTGGTCTCGCTCCACGCCCAACTCGGCGCGCCCGTGTTCGTCGAACTCACGGGTCGGCCCGAGCTGGCGCCGGAGGGGAAACAGCTTGCCGATGCCGTCCTCGAAGCGGTCCGAACCGTCCGGCAGGATACCGCCCGCTTGGAAGGCCTGGTTGACGGGCTCTCCGACGCCGACGCGGTGAAGCGCCGCGCCGCGATGCAGGGCCTGCTTGAAGGGGGCAAGGCCGCGCTGCCGGTGCTCATCGGCGCCCTGGCCGACCCGGCGAGAGCCGGCCAGCGCGACATGATCCGCGCTGCGCTGGTCCGCTTCGGGATGCCGGCCGCCGCGCCCCTGCTGGCCGCGCTGGAGAGCCCGGACGCGTCCCTGCGCGGCAGCGCGATCCAGACCCTGGCGGGTCTGCCCGCCCGGCAGCTGATGCCCTTCTACCTGGCCTCGACCCTCGATCCGGACGAAGATCCTCAAGTCCGCACGATGGCGACCCGCGCGTTGGCGACACTCGGCATGGCGGTTCCCAACCGGGCGGAAGCGGCGGCGATGCTGCTCCGCGAGGCCCGCGACTATCTGGCCGGGCGGCGGAACCTCCCTGAGGACCTCGACGGCAACGTGACCTTCTGGACGTGGGATGTGGCGGCTGCTCGGCCGCTGGCCGAGCAGCGCCGCGTGGACGACGCCCGCCTGGCGCTGGCCGCCCGCCTCGCGGCCGGCGCCCACCGCGTGGCCCCGGCCGACGACCAGGTGCGACTGTTCCACCTGCTGACGGCGCTCGAGAACGCCGCTCGCCGGGCGGGCCTCGGCCAACCGCTGCGAATCGAGGCCGATTCGCCGGCCGGGATCGCCGCCGCCGCCGGCCTGAAGACCGTCGACCAGGTGCTCCTCCAGGCTCTCGAAAGCGACATGCCGGGGGCGGCGATCGCCGCGGCGCAAATCCTCGGCGCGCGCGGAGACATGCTGGCCGTGCTGATGGGCGATCCCGCGGGAACGCCGCTGGTCAAGGCGGTCCGCCACGGCGATGCCCGGGTCCGGTTCGCCGCCCTCGAGGCGATCCTCCGGCTCGATCCGCGGGCGGCGTTTCCGGGCTCGGCGAGCGTCACCGACGCCGCCCTCTTCTTCGCCGCCTCGCAAGGCCGCCGCGCGGCCCTGGTGGCCGGCCCGAGCACGGCCGAGTCGCAGCGGATCGCCGGCTATCTCGCTGCGATTGGCTTTGTGGTCGAGACCGCCCGTTCCGGCCGCGAATTGATCGACCTGGCCTTGCGGTCGGCCGACTACGAGCTGGCGCTGGTCGACATGGGGCTGGAACGGCCGCCGGTCGACCTGTTTCTCCAGCAGCTTCGCCACGACAATCGGACCGCCCGGCTCCCGGTCGGCATCCTGGCCCGCGACGGCGAGTTGGTCCGCGCGGAACGCGCGGCGGAACGGGACGGGCTGGCGGCCGCGTTTCCCCGCCCGCATTCCCAAGAGGTTGTCGCCTCGCAGGTGGGGCGGACCCTGGTCCTGGCCGGTCAACGGGTGGAAGCCTCGGAGCGGCTCGCGCGGGCCGCCAAGGCAATGCAGTGGATCGCCGATTGGAGCGCCGGCCACGAGGTGTTCCGCCTCCCCCGCCAGATCGATCCGGTCTACGAGGCCCTGTTCCACCCCGAACTGGCCGAGCAGGCGACGGCAATTCTCGCCAACTCGCCGACGCCCGAAGCGCAAAAGGCCCTGATCGACCTGGCAAGCCGCTCGACGCAGCCCCTTGAGCGGCGTAAAGCGGCCGTCGAAGCCCTCTGGGACAACGTAGGCAAGCGCGGGGTCCTGCTCACCTCCAGCGAAATCCTCCTCCAATACGATCGCTACAACCAAGGCGAGAACCTCGACGAGGCTTCCCGGCACGTCCTGGCTGCGATCTTGAATTGCCTGGAAACGCCCTGGAAACTGTCGCAGCAAGCGAAGGCCCCTGAGCAACCGCCGGGCGCCCCGCAGCCCGAACCATGAGCCAGCTGTTTTCTCGGCCAGACCGCGAAGAGACGGGACCTCCGATTCCGGGCCTGATCGGCTCGGGGCCGGCGATGCAGGAGGTCTACCGGCTGACGCGCCAGGTCGCCCGCTCGAACGCCTCGGTCCTGCTGCTCGGCGAAACCGGCACGGGAAAGGAACTGATCGCCAAGGCGATCCATGCCCTCAGCCACCGCGGCAGCGGCCCGTTCATTCGCGTCAATTGCGGGGCGCTGGCGGAAAACCTGCTCGAAAGCGAACTGTTCGGCCATGTTCGCGGCGCGTTCACCGGCGCCGTGACGCATCGAACCGGCCGCTTCGAAGCGGCCCACACCGGGACCGTGTTCCTCGACGAGATCAACTCGACGACGGCAAAACTCCAGGTCAAGCTGCTCCGCGTCCTCCAGGAGCACGAGTTCGAACGCGTCGGCGACACGCAGACGATCCGCGTCGACACCCGCGTGATCGCCGCCAGCAACCGCGACCTCGTCGAAGAGGTCGAGGCCCAGCGGTTTCGCGAGGACCTCTACTACCGCCTGAACGTGATTACGATCTATCTGCCCCCGCTCCGCCAGCGGCGCGAAGACATCCCCGAGTTGGTCGGCCACTTCCTTAGAATCTACAACGAAGCGAACGGCCGCCACGTCCCGCACGTCGAGCGTAGCGCGATGGACTCGCTGATCGCCTACTCCTGGCCGGGCAATGTCCGCGAACTGCAAAACTACATCGAGCGGGCCGTCGTCCTCGCCCCCGGCGACGAACTCACGGTGGACCTGTTGCCCGAGGCCGTGCGCGGCCAGAAGCGGCCCCGGATCGGACGCCACAAGCCCGTCGATCTCCGCGCGTTTGCCGCCGAACTGGTCGAATACGGGTTGGACAGCGCGGGGCCCGACGGCGAGAACCTGCACGCAAGAATCGTCAACGGAGTGGAACGCGAACTGATCGCCCAGGTCATGGTCCGATGCGACAACGTCCAGATCAAGGCGGCCGCGCGGCTGGGCATCAACCGCAACACGCTGCGAAAGAAGCTGAACGAATACGATCTGGAAGACTGACCCCCCCGCGGCAGCGGCCGGTGGCCTGGGAAACCGGAGTCAGCGGATTCTCATGGCCGCGCCAACCGCGCGCAAGCCCTCGCGGAGCGCCCTATAGCATTTGTTCCCGTATGTGCCATAATTATTTCGGCGAACCCAACCTCGGCGGCTCGACGGGAGACCCCTGATGGAATTGAACGTGCTTTCCGGCGACGGCCCAGTCCTCCACGTGGGAGTCGAGGGTGCTGTTTCCATGGCTGCGCTGGCCGAACAGTCGGAGTCGCTTGCCGAGCTGCTCAAGGATCGGGGGTACAAAACGGCGGTCTTGTTGAACCTTGCGAACGCCGAGCAGATCGACTCGGCGGGCATGAGTTGGCTGGTCGTCCAGCACAAGCGATTCTGCGACGCGGGAGGGCAATTCGTGATCCATTCGGTTCCCTACACCGTCATGGAGACCTTCAAGGTGATGCGATTGGACCGGGTCTTGAACCTGGCCGACAATCAAGCGGAAGCGATGAAGCTCGTTCCAGGAGCGGCAGGATGACCAGCGAACTGCCGGGATGCCCGCTGGACGGGATGAATCTTGACGAGATGTCGGTGGAGCTGGCCATCCGGCAACTGTTCGACTACGCCGCCGCGCTGCCGGCGAGCGACATTTTCCTCACGGCCCACGAGAACAGCGTCGCCGTCTCGGTCCGCCACCTCGGCACCTACAAGTGCGTTGCGGCGATCGTCGCGTCGGCCGGCCGGCATTTCATCAACCACGTCAAGGCAAGTGCCGGAATGGACGTGGCCCAGCGGCGCCGTCCCGCGGACGGCCGATGGCTGTACCCGATGGAGAACGGGAAGAGACTCGACGTCCGCGTGAGCACGATCCCCACACTCTACGGCGAAGATATGGCGATCCGCCTGCTCGATAGCAGCATCGGCCTGATGGAGCTGGAGAACCTGGGGTTCCATCGCAAGAGCCTGGATATCATGATGAGCCTGCTCGCGCGGCCGAGCGGGTTGATCCTCGTCACGGGGCCGGCCGGGGCGGGCAAGACGACGACGCTCTATAGCTGCCTACAGTATCTCAACGACGGCACGCGCAAGATCAATACGATCGAAGACCCGATCGAGTACGTTCTCGACGGCGTCCGCCAGTCCCAGGTCAATCCGAAAATCCGGCTCGGATTCCCCGAACTCCTGACGAGCGTCCTCCGCCAGTCGCCCGACGTGATCATGGTCGGCGAGATCCGCGATCCGATTACCGCCGAGACGGCGGTGCGGGCGGCCAACAGCGGCCAGCTGGTCTTCGCCACCCTCCACGCGCCGATCGCCGCCGGGGCGGTCGACAGCATGCTCGCCCTGGACGTCGTCCCCTACTTCCTTTCGACCTGCCTGATCGGCGTCGTCTCGCAGCGGCTCGTTCGCACCCTCTGTGAAGAGTGCCGCATGTCGTTCGATCTGAGCGCCGCCCCGGAGACCTTCCGAGACATCAAGCACCTCCTCGAGCCGGGCCAGGGCGAGTGTCTTTACTCCTCGCCCGGCTGCGAACACTGCAACCACACCGGATTCACCAACCGGACCGGCGTTGTCGAAGTCCTTCGCGCGACCACGGAAATCCGCCAGATGATCGTCGAACGGCGGCGCGCGCGGGAGATCAGCGACATGGCCGTTCGCCAGGGGATGCTCGACTTGCGCCACGGGGCCTTGCTGAAAGTGGCCCAGGGCGTAACCTGCATGGAGGAGGTCGTGCGGAGGATCCCCATGGAGTACCTGCTGCCCGAGGACTGAGCGGCGGTCGATCGCATTCGCGGCGCGCGGCGTGCAGAGGGATCGCCCCGCCCGCCCCGCCCGCGCCTGCGGCCCGATCGGGCGGATGGCCCCAGGGAGAGGTGAACCGCGCGCCCGATCGCCACCGTTTGCCAGTGGTTTTTCGCGGCTGATCCACCCGTCGTGTAGATTCTACAATCCTGGTCTTCCACGATTTGGCAGTCAGCCCACCCCCTTTGCGAGCGATGGGCGTTCCTCGGCGGTTGTTTGTAAATCATTTCCATCCAATGGTTTAGGAGATTCGTCGCCATCCCCGTCGATGGTCCACTTCCGCAGCTTCTCCCGATTGGCACACCAGTTGCACCTGGAGGTTTGTGGTTTGGCAGTCGCCGGGCCGCTGCCCTCGGGCACGGCCATGCGGACCGCCGGGGCGCGTGGGGGCGCCCCCCGTGGATGGTTACGTTCTTCGTGAAACTGCTAGAATGGAAGAGGAGAGGTCGGCGGCGGCAACGGCCGCTCGCCCGGTGCGAGTCCCCGAGCGGGAAAAGCACGGCGAACCGTTCCCGACGACCGTCCGTACTTAGAATGACGAGCACGATCGAAATCATGCAGCCAAGCGCATCACACTCCATTCCCTATGCCGAGTGGTCCGATGAGGATTTGTTGCTCGCCTACCGGAGCGGGAGTGATCGCGGGGCTTTTGAGGAGTTGGTCTGCCGTTATGAGCGCGAGTTGTTCAATTATCTGCGGCGGTACCTCGGCGACGCCGATATGGCCGAAGACGCGTTCCAGGCGACTTTCCTCCAGGTCCACATGAAGTGCCAGTACTTCGAGCCGGGGCGCGCGGTGCGCCCCTGGCTGTACACGGTTGCCACGAACCAGGCGATCGATGCCCAGCGCCGCAACCGGCGCCACCAGATAACCAGCCTGGATCGCGCTTTTCGAGCCGGTGATCAGGACGACGAAGGCGGCTCGCTGATCGAGTTGCTGGGCGGCGACACGCCGTCGCCCGGCGAACATATCGAGACGGCCGAGGTGGACGAGGAGGTCCGCCTGGCGGTCGAGCGGTTACCCGAGTCCCTCAAGGAAGTCCTGATCCTGGTCTATTACCAGGGCCTCAAGTACCGCGAGGCGGCCGAGACCCTGGAGATTCCCGTCGGAACTGTCAAGAGCCGCCTGCACGCGGCGATTCGGAAACTGCAACCCTCTTTGACCCATCTCGATATTGCGGCACATGGCTGAAAACGTCTCAGAGCAACTCCTCGGATATCTCCTCGGCGCGTTGGAAGACGACGAGCAACAAGACCTGCGAGAACAGCTTTCCCGCGATGAAGACCTGCGGAGGGAGTTGGCATTGCTCCGCGAGTTGATCCGCCCGCTCGAGCGGACTCGCCCAAGCGTCGCCGCCCCTGCCCAACTCGCCCGGCGAACCTGCCGATTCGTGGCCGCCAGGGCGGAAGAGTTGAAGTCTCCGCGGAACGAGCGCCCGGTCCCCGCCGGTTGCCTGCACGATCTGGGGGAGGACCTGAGCCTGGGCGGCGATCCTTCCCGGTTCAGCTGGTTCGATCTGGCTGCCGCCGCGGGCATTCTCCTCGTCGCCTCGCTGCTCCTCTTTCCCGCCTTGCAGGTGGGCAGGAATCAGGCCCGGATCAACGGTTGCGCCCACAACCTGGCCCTGCTCCGGCAGAGCCTGGCGCAATATGGCGACGCCTTCGCGGGATTCATGCCTTCGGCGCCGCCCGATAGTCCATTGAGCGTGGCCGGCGGCTTTGCCTCGATCCTCCGCAGCAACGGCTACCTCTCGGACGTGCATATTCTCCTCTGCCCGAGTTCGCCCGCCGCGGTTCGGCCGGGCTTCGACGTCCCCACGGTCGATCGCATCGAGTCCATGCCCGAAGGCCGGGAGCTGGAGGAATTGCTGGCGAATCTCGGCGGCGACTACAGCATGTCGTTCGGCTACATGGAACAGGGGCGCTTCCGCGCCCTGCGCAGCGAAGGCGGCGGCCAGTTCGCCCTCGTCTCGGACTCCCCCTCGCCGGACCCGCCCCACTTCCGCAGCTTCAGTCACGGCAGCGGAGTGAACGTCCTCTTCCAGAGCGGCGCCGTCCGCTTCGTGACCCGGCCCTGCCCCTCACCGCAAAGCGACCACATCTTCCTCAACGCGGCCGGCCAGGTCGGCCTCGGCCTGAATCGCCACGACGCGGTCATCCCGCCGGCCGGCGCGACGCCGGTCGTGCCGGTTGGGCTCAGGTGGTGAGCAGGCGCGCGGGCCGCCTGGCGGGCGGACGCCTCCAGAGCCGGTCCGTTCGCGCAGGCCTAGCGCTTCCGGTAGAAGACCAACTGGAACGACCGCGGCGCAAGCCGGACCGTCCAATTCTCCAATTCCGCGCCTTGCACGGTCTTCTGCTTGCCGCTGTAGAACTCCGCCTGGTACTCTCCGCCGGATTCGATTCCGCCGAGCTTGAACGTGCGGGATTCCTCCGCCGCGGCGCCCCGTCGGAAGATAATCGCAAATCCCGCCGCCAAGTCCGGCCGGTGGCATTGCCACGCGCACCAGACGTCGTCGCCGGCGGCCGTCTCGTCCGTCAATTGGTGGAACTCGCCCATGTAGAACGGACGCATGCGGATTGCGGTGTCGAAGACCTTTTTGAACCAGGCCGTCTCGCTGTCGGTGATCCGGCGGCGGATGATCCCGCCGTCAAAATCGGATGGCGTGATGACCGTCCCTGACGAGATGATGCTCAGCGCTGCGTAATCGTCGCCGACCGGCACGCAGTTGAACTCACATCCCTGGAATGGCAAATAGGGGATCAGGTTGAGCGTCGCATTCTGGCCGAGGATGAACGCGGTATCGCCCGGCTTCCGCCCGATGTAGTAGTCGCTGCGGCAGTACGTGTGGGCCCGCGAAATCATCTCCACGTCGATGCGTCGTCCGCCGGACGAGCAGTTCTCCTGGAGAATATCCGGAAATCGCGCCCGCATGTCATCGAGGAACTTGTACATCCCGGCGATGTGCTTCGCCTCAGCGATTCCCGTGCGGTCGTCCGCATCGATCGCGCGCCAGACGGGGCCGGGGTCCATATTGAAATCCTGGCGATAGACGTCGATCTTGTGCTTCGCGATGATTCCGTAGACCGTATCCTGAATCCACCGGAGGGCCTGGGGATTGCCGTAGTCGACGAGTTGCCCGTGCCGGTATTCCGGATGGGTCTTCAGAATCGGCGCCGAATCGGTGATCCGCTCCGGTTCAAACCAGAGCAGGAACTTCAACCCGGCCTTGTGGACCGCGGTGGCAATCGGCAGCAGGTCGCCGGTCGGATGCGTGGTCGTATTGACCCGCCAGTCGCCGACGTACTTCCACCAGTGCGGCCCGCAGTTGGAATACAATTCGTCCTCGTGCGGCGCGCCGTACCAGCCGGCATCGACCCAATACGTGTCGAACGGCAGTCTGCTGTCGATGCAGTATTGCAGGATGTCGGCCATCATCTGCGGCGTCTTGTTCCCGCCTCCCGACGCGACTGCCAGGATCGGCGGGATGACACGCCCCTGGGAATCGCGAGGAACCTTGTTCTCCAGCATGAACCGGTGGACAAGCGTCTTGAACTGGCGGCGCGTCTGATTCTTGCGGGCAAGAACGAGGACCGACGGCTGACGGATCGTTTCCCCCGGCATCAGCCGGAAGTGGGTCTTCTCGACGCCGATCTCGACATCGACCGCCTTGCCCGTATTCGCGAACCGCGCCCGCCACGTCCCTGTCCAGCCGATCGCGAACAGGTAGCCGTTCTGGTCGTCGATATCCAGTTCGAGGAACGGGACATAATCGTTGGACGACCGCCCGCAGGTCGTCCTCAGAACCTGTTCTTTTCCGGCCTCGATCGGGAACGTTTCCGGAACGAAATCCGTCGCCTTGCAGGTCGAACCGCGGAGGACGTTCAGCGTCGCGGCGCTTGCCGAATCCGGCTTGTCCACGGAGAGCTTGAGCGACCGGAAATCGCCGATGATCCCCGTCGGTTCCGTCTTGGACAGGTTCGTCAACACGACGGCATATTCCTCCGCGGGGAAGTTCTTGTAGTGCTTGCCGTCCAGCCGGACCTGCATCTTGTTGTCTGCGCAGGTCATCGTCCTCGACTCGGCGGTATATTCCGCCGTGTCGCGCTCTGAGCCCTTGAGAACCGTCTTCAAACACGAGCCGTCCGCCTGCGCCGGCTTCCCGTCGTAGTCAAACGCGGGCCAGCAGCGATTCAGGCGAAGCGGTTGTGCCTGGGCAGCGGCTGGAAGGACTGGTGCCGCCAGAAGAACAAACAACAGCGGCAATCGTCTCCAATCCGTAAAAAAAGGCGTTGCCCAGATGACCCTGATCACGCTTGGGGACCTGTCCATCGCGTTCTCCCTGTCGGCTGTTTCATCGTCTGGAATTGTCTATCGGATTGGACAGCGCCTGCGCGGATCGTGCATGCTATCACGATGACAAGCAGCAGGTTTGTCGCCTTCATGTCTATTTGCCCTCGCACAGCAGTCCGTGGCGGCGCGCCTTCCAATACGCGGCCTGGAGATGGAAAATCCCGCAACTCGACACCCGATCGTAATCCAGGCGCGTGACAGCGCGGGTCAACAGCGCCTGTTGCTCCACGGGGTAGGATGCCCCCCGGTCCACCAATTGCGCAAGTGCCGCTTCGCCGCTTTCGCGAATGTTGTACCAGACCTTTCGATACTGCCCTTTCGAGCTGAGGCCTTCGCCGGTCCGCCAATCGCTGCACGTCATGGTCAGATCGAGGTTCGCGGCAGTCTGATCCGCGCGTCGAGCACGAGCGGCGCAGCGTTGGGACACCATCGCCATGATCGCCCGGATTTGCCGTTTCCACTCCGCATCCCGCTCCAACGATTCCAGTAGCTCCAGCGAGACCTGCATCTGCAACAGCGCATACGTCGGCTGCCACGCTTCCACGACAGACGATTGCTCGATCGCCGGTTCCAGGTACTTGCGATACAAATCCAGGTATTCTTGTCTCCTCGTCGCCTCCCACGCCGCGGCGTAGATCATTGGCAACCGTGCCGCTTCGTGCCCCTTGACGTTCCACATTCGGCTGATGCCTCGCGTGTCGCGCGAGCCGTCGGCGCGCAGCGAATCGTAATCGTTCTCGGCCGTGACGTTTCGCGTCATCCGATCCGCGATTCCCGAAAGCACTTCGGCGATCGCCTGCCTGGTTTCGGGACCGGACAATGGACTATGCAGGTAGAGCCAGAGCCCATGGACGGCATGGGTGTACTGATCCCGCGAGGAATTAATGTAGATGCTCTTGAGGTCTTCCGCGCAGACGGCGCGCGCCAGGAACCCGCGGACGTGATGCGCGGTGGCGCAAAGCTGAATCCCTTGGAACACGCGGTGGGCCCGCTCCCGTAAAGACTCGTCTCTGGTGACCGCATACCGATCGACGATCAGCGAGAGGAGAACTCCGGCGGAGATCATCCCGTCTTCCATGCCGGTGCCGTAGCCGCACTCGTTGGGATACTGCCGCCGGACTTCGTCGGCCGTCGGCAGATGCGCAAGCTCGCGGCCTGCCTCGTAGCTGCTCAAGTAATCGTAGAACAAGTCTGTTCTGGGCAGGTAGAATCGCTTCCAGGTAACCTCCCAAGCCCGGTCCATGCAGACCGCCGGGTTTTCGTCGGGAGGGCCCCCGGGTGCAGCGGTCGGCAAGCCGTGGCCGGCCCAAGCCAGCAGGCAGGCAATCGCCAGAGTCTGTCGCAGGTTCAATCGATTGGCCTTCTGTGCGAAAATGAAATCTGTCTCTCGTCTGCCACGGGACCGGTGAACGTGGTTCTTGCCGTTCCCGTGTGGACCAGTCTAAGGCCGGAGAAGCTGGCCCTGCAATGACTTGTCGTGACAATCGCCAAAAAACGGTCGACTCAACCTTGAATGGGTCGCAGGGGCGCGCGACCGAATGCGGAGCCCCTTTCGGCTGCAAAACTCCGCTTGCCCCCCGCGCCGCGACCAACTACAATCCGCCCCGCAATGTGCGGGTCTCAACGGAGCAAAGGACTGTTTGTACTGGCGATTCTGGCCTTTGCGCTGCGCCTCGGAGTGGTCGCCGCGCTGTGGTCCGACCATGCCGCGCCGGTCTCCTACGAGCATGGGCGGATCGCCGAAAACCTGCTCGCCGGACGAGGTTTCTCGATCGAATTGCTCGGCGCCCCCTTGCGGCCGACTTCGCAGCAAGCGCCGTTCTACCCCTTCTTCCTTGCGGGCATCTATGCCTGCCTGGGCATCGAATCGCCGGCGGCCATCCTCGCCGTCGAACTGATTCAGTGCCTGGCGGGGACCGGGCTGGTGCTGGCCGTCGTCGCGCTCGGCTGGTCGCTCGCCCCGGACCGCCCCGCGATCGGCTGGCTGGCCGGGATCGGCGCGGCGGTCTATCCCACGCACCTCTACGCCGTGACGCATCTCCAGGTGGCGATCTGGGCGGCCCTGGTCCTCACACTCCTTTTGACCGTCGTCTCCGCGCCGCGATACCGGGCCACCTGGCGGGGCGCTTCGATCGCCGGCGTCCTGGCCGGGGTTCTCCTGCTTGTCGAACCGATCCTGGCGATCGCGCTCCCTTGCTGCGCGCTGGCATTCTGGCTCGGCGGTCTTCGCGGGCGCGGGGCGGCTCCGCGATCGGCCAGTGCCGAACGTGTCCCGCCCGATGCCGCGCCGGCCGCCAGGCGTCTTCTGGGCGCGACGATCCGCACGGCCGCGATGGCCGCGGTCGCCACGATCGTGGTCGCGCCCTGGATTGTCCGCAATTGGCGCGTCCACGGCGAATGGGTCTTCGTCAAGTCGACCTTCGGCTATGCCTTCTGGCAGGGAAACAACCCGGCAAGCTCGGGCACCGACAAGGTCCCCCGACCAGCCGCCGAGCGGTTGCGGCTGGCCCACGACGGCACGCCGGCTGGAATCGATCGAGCCCTGTGGGAAGCGCGGCACGAAACCACCTATATCGACGACCTGCTGCTCAAGCCGGGCGGTTACCGCGAGCTGGCCGGATTGACGGAAACCAAGCGCTGCCGCCTGCTCGGCCGCAAGGCCCTCCAGTTCATCCGCTCCAACCCGGACCGCTACGCGCGGCTCTGCGCCGATCGGCTCCGCTACTTCCTCCTGTTCGACGAGACGAACCCCAAGGCGGCCAACCGGATTTACCGCCTGTCGACCGTCGTCTGGCTTGTCCTCGCCACGGTCGGACTGATGGCCTCCCTGGGCCGTTGGCGGTCGCTCTGGCCGACCTACGCGATCTTTGCCGCCGTCACGCTGTTTCACACGTTGGTGATCACGTCGGTCCGATTCCGCATCCCGATCGAGCCGCTCTCCTTCACCTGGCCGGCCGCGGCGCTCGCTCCGCTGCTGGTCCACGCCGTGCCAGGCACGCGGCTGCGGGTCTATCGGCCGGGCGAGCGGCGCGGCGCGGCGCCGGCGGAGGGCCGCTCGGGCGATGATCCCCGGCGGGAGCGGCGCGCTGCGTGAAGTCGCCCGCGTCCGCTCGGCGTGTTGCCACAATGCAACCGGCCGGCCGCTCGGTCCGCAGCCGAATAAATGTCGCAACCGCTTGGCTCGCCAGCGGTTGCGTCATCCGCCCCCCCCGTGTCGAGCGCCCCGCGTGACCTCCGGCACCGCGATTGCTGCTAGAGATGGTGGGTGGCTCATCTTCTTCGGCCCTCAACCGGCGTGCTGGGACGATTCCGGCCGAGCAGATGGGCTGCCGCCCTCTCCACCCGCAAGTGACTCTCCGTGACTGCCATCTCCGCAATGCACGCACGCGAACTGGTTGAACTGGCTGCGTCGGTAACCGTCCATGGTCCCGTCCTGATCCGCGATGGGTGGCCCATTCCGGAGTGGTCGATCGAAGAGTACTGGGCCGCCTCGAAGTCGCGTTTGGACCGCTGGGGCCGGGCGCTGAAGCAACTCTCCACCCCGCCCGCCGAGCAGCGAGCGGCGGCGCCCGCGGCGCACGTCGCGCTCACCCGCGGGGTGGTGGAAGAGATCTTCAGCGGCGAGGTTCTCACTCGGGTCTGGGCGGCCGTGGCCTCCGCCGCCGACCGCGAGCAGGGAGAGACCGTCGCCGAGCCGATCGCCCGCAGCGTGCTGGTTAACCACCGCGAGGCGCGGCACCGGGCGCTGACGCTGCTTGTTGCCGGCTCGGCGGTCTCGCCGGCGTTGGCCGAGAAATTGAATCGGCTCCTGCGGCACGTGGACCGCTGGAGCGACCTGCTCATCGGCTACTTGATCGGGGCGGCCGACGTGGCCGAATTTGCCGCCAATCCGGACCGGGCCCGCGACTTCGCCGAAGACATCCGCCACCGCGGCACCCTCTCCGGTGGGCGACGCGTCTGGCCGTTGATCCACGCATCGCTCCGCTCAGCCTTGGGCGCGCGCCTGGGCCCGGCCAGCCCCAACGCCGATCTGAACGCCAGGATTGGCCTGAGTATCCTTGGCTGTTTCCCGCCGGGGCTCATCGAGGGGGCCGGCTGCCTGGGCTCGTTCTGGCTCGATCGCCTGGCCCGCACGGCCGATCAGGCTGAGGGACTCCTCGGCATCCTCACCGGCAATCCGCCGGGCGATGCTTGATCCGCGCTCCTCAAAGTGCGCCGCTTCACCGCCGCTTTCCCACCCTTTTTCCGCCGCCGCAATCAGACGACCACCGCTCCTTGGTTTCTCAACGTTGCTCGCAGTCTCTGGAGATCCAGCGAATCCACATTCACGCCGGAATCGAGCGCCAGCCAGGCGCCGACGCCCGCGGCCTGGCCCATCTGGTTGCAGTTGACCATCACCCGCACCGCGCCAAACGCCCCTTCGTCGGCGTCAATACTCCTTCCCGCAATCAGCACATTTTTGGCGCCTCGCGGCACCAGCGACGAAAACGGAATCTGATAGAACGGCACGTCCTTCGGGAGGTGCCCCCACTGGATGCCCGCGCCATCGGCGCGGTGGACATCGATCGGGTACGTGCCGTTGCCGATCGCGTCATCGAACCGGCGGCCCGTGAGGAGTTCCTCCGCAGTCAACGTATGCAGGCAATGGACGTGGCGCGTCTCGCGAATGCCGATTTTTGCAGGCAGCCAGGCAAGCGGCGCGCCGCGACCTCCGAGGAAATGCTCGCGGAGAAGGTCGCAGATCGATTGCACCTGCCGGCGCCCTTCCAAACACGCGTCGGTGAGCTGATCTGCGTCGCTGCAATCGGCCCCGAACACGCGCGTTCCGGAGAGCATCTGGTGGTCATCCAGTCCCGGTACGCGAGCCGTCCAAGCGAAGCCTTGGCGGATGGCCTGCGTGTACTGGGTGTCGAAGATGACTTTGTTGATATTGAAACCCTTATGTTCGCCCGCAATGGCGCCCAAGCCCTGCAAGATGCATACGCAGGTCGGCGGCTGTAGATTGTCGCGCTTGTAGACTTCCAGCCCCATCCGCGCGACCACGTCGGCATCTCCGGTGGCGTCGATGAACTGCCGAGCGCGGATCGCCCTCCGCCCTGACTTGTCCTCGATGATCGCGGCCGTCATCCGTCCATCCTGGACCACGGGAGCCACGAACATGGCGTGCAGGAATGGGCGAATCCCGGCGTCAACCACCAGGCGGTCCAGCTCGAGCTTGAGCACCTCCGGGTTCAGCTCGAAGTGGTTCGCGCCGTGCTCCGCGACCGCATCACGAAGCCGCAGACGATCGATCACCTCCTCGGTCAAACCGCCAATAATCTGTTCCTTGCGACTTAAGTCTTTCAAGGAATGCCAGACGTTGACGAGGCTCGCCGTGGCAACGCCGCCGAAGAAGCCGTTCAACTCAATCAGGGACACTTTTGCACCGAGCCGTGCCGCGGCTACCGCGGCGAAGACGCCCGTGCAACTTCCACCGACGACACAGACATCGCACTCGTGGACCACGGGTGTATCGCGGGGCGCCTCCCGGACGACCTTGCCCTTCGGTCCGCCCCCCGAAGAAGGCGATGAACCGAGCACGGGGCCCGTCGCCGCCACTCCAGCGAGAGCCAACGGGGCGGTAACGAGGAAGTCTCGACGGCAAACGTTCTTTCCCATCGGTAGTCTCGCTTTCATTCTAAACAAGCAGCCGCTTTGCCTGATGCCCCCTGTCCGAAGAATATCTCAAGTATGCGGATTGTGGTCCAAGCCTTCAATGACCCCGACCCTGCCGCTCCGGCTATAATTCTGCCGTCTCCGTTCGGTGGCGCGGACAAGCCGGATCATAATCGGCGATCTCCGTTGCAGGAAATTGCGATTCGCGCGATACTCAGATCCAGTGGCAAGGCGCGGCCTGGCGGTCTGCGACGGGCACGCCGGACTTGCCGACCTCTTGGTAACCGAGAAGACGCTGGGCGACGCCGTTGGCCTCCGTTTCGGTCGGAGATCGAGATGTTGTCCCGCGACGAATGAAGCATGAGCGACGGCAGGATGAATCCCTACAGGTCGCCTGGCAGTTGCGCGGATGGATCGTCCGCGGAGCAGGCATCCACGTGCGTGTCGGTGTGCGAACTCCGGCGGCCGGTTAGGTGCGTTCTCCTGGGCTGGGCGGGGCTGACGCTGCTGTTTCTGGTCAGTGCCCCTTTTGTGGATGCGCCTGTGGTGGCATACATCTTTGGTGGGAGTCTCTATTCGTTGTTCCTCGTCGTCACAGCCGTGGGATTTGCGCTCTTGAAATGGCGCAAAGCATGGGCGACATACGCTGCCGCTGGGGGGATCTGCGTAGTCGTAGCCGTATCGATGCTGATTTGGGTGCCGATTTATTTCCGCATGCCGATGCATGTGGTCGGGATGTTCATGCACGTCTGCCGGGTAGTGACTGCTGCGATTCTGGTGTCGTTGACCATCCTCGCGCTGTGTGGGTGGACACGATTCGTTTGGCAATCGCGCAAACTCGGCCATTCCCAGCGCCTGCCTTCGGGGGATCTGCCCGACGCCCAAATGACCCCAAACAAACGGGAACCTTCGAAATGACTCCGAAACTCAGCTGCCGCGCGAGCGAACTCAAAAGGCTTGCAGCGCGCTATCAGTACGTGCGCAACGCAAGACGCAAGATGTCAACACGGCCTGGGGTCAGTGTTCGACTTCGCCGAATCGCCTGTGGTGGATCAGACATACCGTTGGCAGGGACCATGGAGAGACTGGTGGCACACTCGTGGACTATGCCGATGATCACGAGCTTCATCCTCGTGGCCTGCTGTTGCGGTTGCACCACGCGTCCGCCCGCCCAGATCGACGAACCGTCGCAGGAGAGACTACCGGATGTGGCGGCCTCCTCCGTCGGGAAGGCGCCGAGCGATGTTGCCACATTTCTGAACGACAGCGTGGAGATGCCGCCGGAGATTCCACCACCTCGAAACGAAAGCGAGGCCCAGTCGCGTTTCACTGAAGCGACTGGCCTGACTTGGCCCAGCTCGGCGAAAGTCGAAGCCTTCGGAGGGCACCACTGGCCTCCCGCGTTGTACGTTGTTCTGCGAGCAGATCGTGAGGTTCTATCAGAGTGGGAGCGCAATGGTCCGCCCTGGCACCACGAAAGCTGGCAGTGTGGGCCGGTCACAAGTGACGCCCTGGGAGAGCGGCCGCGCACCGAGTACCTGAGGAACGTCGCCACCGCTCCGACCGCCAGAACGCTGTTTCCCCGCAATGCGGTCCGCTCTGCTGACCTTGTCAGAAGTCTCCCGGAGCGGCCTCTCCCCCCTCGTCGACAGGCATGAACGACGCCTTGGGCGCTCCGCAGAGGGGGCACGCCCAGTCGTCCGGCAGATCGCGCCAGTTGCTCCCCTCGGTCCGCTCATCGTACACATAGCCGCATACGCCGCACGCATACGAAGGCGCGGCGACTTGCCCGGCGCCTGGTTCCGTACTGGGCGCAGCCGATGGTCTTCGCGAAGCAGGGGCCAACCTCGACCCTCCCGCCCCGGTTGCTTCCCCGCCAAAATACTCGATCACCGCCTCGGCCGTGGCCGGGCCGCGCAGCAGGCTCGAACAGTCGCGCTTGTCTTCCACCGCTCTTTTCGCCGCGGGCATGAGCCTCATGTCGCCCAGCAAGATCGCGCCCACCAGGAGACTTTCGTGGAACACGAAACGCGCGTACCCGCTCTCCGCCTCCTGCTCGAACACCCGGAAACCGGCGTCCTCGGGCATGATCCGCCCGATGCTGAACATGTCAAGTCCGAGCACCTTGAGCGTATTCGAACGCGGCAGCCCGCCAAACTCGGCGCCCTCGCCGACAAGGTTCTTTCCGGCGATCGTTCCCTGGGCCTGGGACGCGTTCCACAAGCCGTAGACCACCCCCTCGTGTTCGGCCACGTCGCCCGCGGCCAGGACATCGGGGTGGGAAGTGGCCAGCCGGCGATCGACCACGACGCCGCGCTGGACCTCCAGCCCGGCCTCTTGCGCCAGCGTGCTGTTCGCCCGCACGCCCGTGGCAATCACCACCAGGTCCGCCGGGATCGTGCTCCCATCCTCCAGGAGAACGCCGCTGGCCCCGGCCTCCCCCAAGATCTCCCGCGTCTTGGCCTTGTTCCGCAGCGCGATCCCCATGCGGCGGGCATGGTCGCCGAGAATCTCGCCAGCCCGCTCGTTCAACTGCCGCGGCAGCAGCCACCCGTGGCTCTCCAACAAAGTCACCTTGGCCCCGCGCCGCGCCAACGCGCCGGCGGTCTCCAATCCCAGAATTCCTCCCCCAATGCAGACGCACCGCGCCCCGCAAGCGGACGCTTTCAGCAGGTAGTCCGCATCCTCGACGGTCCGCAGCGTGGTGACACGCTCGCGATCCGAGCCGGGGATCGGTGGAATGAACGGATGGGCGCCGGCGGCCAAAAGGAGCTTGTCAAACGCAATTCTCTTGCCATTGCCCAGCTCGACCGCATGGCCCTCCAGATCGAGGCCGCGGACCTCTTCGCCGAGCAACAGCCGGATGTTCCGCTCCTGGTACCAGTCTGCCGGGTGGATGGGAAGACTCTCCCGCTGGACCTCGCCGGCGAGGTAACGTGTCAGGTTGAGGCGATAGTAGGGGAGTTCCGTTTCGGCGGAGACCAAGGTGATCTCCGCTTCGGGCGCGGCCGCCCGGAGCGATTCCACGGCGGCAATCCCGGCAATCCCCGCGCCGATCACAACGACCCCCGGGGCCTTCACCGCCGGCGCGTTCGAATCGCCGGAAGACGGCGAGTCTTCCTCGACGGGTTCAAAATCCTCCCTGCCGGCCCCGCAGACGGGGCAACTGGCCGGAGGCTCGGTTCCGCGGTGGACGAATCCGCAGACCAGACAGCGCCACGCTCGCTCACGATCAGGCATTGAACGCACCCATCCCCCTTTCTCGGCTTCCGGTCAGCGGACACGGCATTGAGTATCCCGCCGCATTCCGCTGTGTGCAAGGGGCGTCGCTCTAGCGCCGCGCGGCCGGCGCGAACAACTGGAACTCGGAGATCGTCGGGCCGCCCTGGCCCTCGGTGATGTTGAGGCGGACGAACCGGGCGGTGACCGGCTCGAATCTCACTTCGAGCTGCTTGCCGATGCGCTTGCCAGTGTAAAAGGCCTTCCACTCGTCGCCGACTTTGCACTCGAGCTCAAAGGCTTTCACGCGCACGCCCCAATCCACGCACTCGTCGATCAGGGCCCGGTCGAACGTCTCCGCTCTGCCGAGGTCCACCTCCAGCCAGCAGGGGCCGGTGCCGGCGTCGGTGGCCCAGCGCGTCCCGCCGTCCCCGTCGACGGCCATCGCGGCGGCGTAGTGGTCGCTCTGCTGGTAGACGTTCGAAGCGGTGGCTTTCGCCCCCTCGGCCAGCGACTGGCCGACGCTGGCAACCGCGATCGGCGCGATGTCCATTGCGGGCCGATCGAGCTGGAGCGCCACGACCGTGTCGATCTCGCGCCGGTCGCTCCGAGGCACGCTGATCTCGATTCCGGCGTCCGTCTGCTCGAACCGCGCCGCTCCGCCCGTCAGCACGCTGCCGCGGACGATCCTCGCCGGCAGCGCGGGGAGCGACAGCACCTCGTCGGGCCACGCGAGAATGTGCAGATAGATCGTGTTGTCCTTGCGCGTGGAGACCAGGTGCCTGGCCGGCTTGAACGGCCCGCCCCGCGTGCCATAGATGCTCGCGCCGGATTTCGACAGCCACGCCCCCATCTCCTTGAGCCGCTCGACCTGGCGCGGCTCGATCTCGCCGGTCGGCATCGGGCCGACGTTGAACAACAGGTTGCCGTCGCCGCCGGCGGTGCGAATCAGCGTCTGGAGGCACTCCGGCAGGGTCTTCATCTTGTCGTCGGGTTTCCAGGCCCACTGGCGGCAGATTGTCATGCAGGTTTCCCAGGGGCGCTCGATGTCGAAGCCGCCGACGCGCTGTTCCGGCGTCGCGTAGTCGCCGCAGCCGCCGCCGGCACGGTTGTTCACCAGGATGTCGGGCTGGAGCGTGCGGCAGAGGCGGACGTTTTCCGAGCCTTCCGCGCGGTCGAACTGCTGCGGCACGTCGAACCACACCGTCAAGAGCGGGCCATACTTCGTAATCAGCTCGGTCACCTGGGCCCGCAGGTAACGGCGGTAGGCGGCGATGTCCGATGCCTCGCGCTTCGCCCTGCCGCCGGGACTGGTCAGCGGGAAGTCGGGATGATGCCAGTCGCAGACCGAATGGTACGTGCCGAAGGCGATGCCGCCGCGCCGGCAGGCCTCGGCGAGCTCCTTCGTCACGTCGCGCCCGAAGGGCGCGTGCATGATGTTGAAGTCGGTCTGCCGCGTGTCCCAGAGGCAGAACCCGTCGTGGTGCTTCGTCGTCAGCACGATGTACTTCATCCCGGCGGCCTTGGCGACGGCGACCCACTGGTCGGCGTCGAATCGGGTCGGGTTGAACTTCTGATAGAGGTTGTCGTATTCCTCGCTCGGCGTCTGCGCTCCGCGCGACCAGCCGATCTCCCGCCCGGTCAGGCTCACCGGTCCCCAGTGGATGAACATCCCGAAACGCATCTCCCGCCAGCGGCTCAGCGCCGCCGGGTCGGGCCTGAGCCACCCCTCCGATTCCACCCCGGTTGCGGGCGGACTCTGCGGCCCCCGCGCGGCCGGTTTCTCGGCGGCCCGGAGTGCCGGGGCAAGCAGCAACACCATCCAGACGGCCGGCAGACGCCGGGTCAGGCAAGCGGCCACGGCTGTTCCTCCTCGTTTCACAAGACCTTCAAGAGCCAACCCAGTCCGTCCCGGCGGCTGCTGAACACGATCCATCGCGAGTTGCTCGACCAGGAGTGCCACGACTCAGATCGGGGGCTGTTGGCCTTCTCCAATGGCCGATAGCTGCGGTCGGCCAGGTCCATGAGGCACAGATCGCTATCCTCCTGGAAGGCGGGGAACGGGCCGTGGTCGCACATGCAGAACAGCAGGTATCGCCCGTCGGGCGAAGGCCGCGGCTGGAGGATGCTCTTGCCCGTTTCGGCCGCGGAGAGGAGCAATTCCGGTTCTCCCCAGGTGTCGGCATCCGGGTCGTAGGGGATGCGCATGAGGTCGTACTTGGCCTGTTTGAAGTCCTTCAGCGGGGCGAAGGCAGTTTTCTCCCAAAGGCGCGGAGCGCTGGAGAAGAAAAGGTATTTTCCATCCGGCGACCAGGAGGGAAAGGTCTCGAGCCGGTCGGGGTCGGCGATGCCGGGGGCGGTCGAAATGCCGCCGGTGCGGAAGTCGACGATCTGGACATCGGAGTCCAGATCGACGACTTCGCGGGGTTCCGCTCCGGTGGCCCGCATGAATTGCCCGAACCAGTTGACGCAGAACGCGGCCAGGTTGCCGCTGGGATGCCAGGAGGTGACGAAGGCGACCCTGGGGATGGCCTTCGTGCGTGTTTTTACGCGGGCGGCTTTGCCGTCGCGGACCAGGATCGGTGTATCTGTCCATTTTCGAGGA
>LSQX01036028.1_pt1 | contig 22120 bp, 19 predicted proteins | sample 654561 | NCBI WGS metagenome assembly LSQX01 (sample SAMN04489861, study PRJNA283612) | anaerobic digester metagenome | isolation source: 4 biogas reactors fed with cattle manure at either 37C or 55C with and... | place: Denmark: Kongens Lyngby | collected 2014
TCAAGTCCCTTGCCGTTAGCCTTTGAAATTATTATTATCTAACAGACATATTGCTATTGCAACATGGCTTAAGCTTATGGAAAGATACTACCAATTACTACTTAATTCCCCCCTTTTTGCCTCTTTAACGGAAGAGGAGCTTGCCCATATCTTAGGGTGCTTAGGGGCAAAAGTTAAGAAATTTTCTTCTAATCAGATGATTATTAGGGAGGCAGAGCAGGTCGAACACGTTGGGGTTGTCCTTGATGGGGGTGTCCTAATTATAAGTGACGATGCTTTAGGAAACCGCTCATTGAATTTTAAACTGGGTCCGGGTGAACTATTTGGCCACGTTGCGGCGACTAAAGTTGCTGCAGTGAGCCCCGTCTCTGTTATGAGCCAAGATAACTCACATATCCTCTTCTTAAACTTTCAAAACCTAATTACCCCTTGTTGCAATGCTTGCCACTTCCACTCGAAAGTTATTGAGAACATGATGAACGTTTTGGCTAAACGGAACCTGATGATGAACCGAAAACTCTCAATTCTCTCAAAGAGGACTATCAGGGAGAAACTCTTAGCTTATCTGGCATGGCAGAGCTATGACAGCCAAAGTGAAGAGTTCACTATCCCCTTTAATCGTGATGAGCTGGCCGACTACCTGAGTGTCAACCGGAGCGCCCTCTCTAGGGAACTCTCCAAGATGATTGACGAAGGGTACTTCTCTAATGATCGTAGCTATTTTAAGCTCAACGGGAAAGCTCTGGCTTAAACATATCAGATTCTAAGAGTTTCAAAGCGGCTGAATGCCACGAAGCTAGCATACCGTAACGGTCACCTTCTCCCGTCTTTATTTGAATAGGGTCGTAGCCCCGAACAGTAATACTGATGAGTGGGTTGGGGTCGAAGGGGACAAAGAGGGTTATTACGGTATCAGTTCTGAAAGCTTGTCCCCCATCACTGTAGGTCCCTAGGTGGGTAGAGTGGTAGGTGATTAGAGCTAGGTAGAATAGATCATTTAGGGTAATCTCCTCCCCCTTACGGTGGTAAAACTCCCCCGTCTGTGTGATGAAGATTACTTTGCCATCGTAGGGGAGTTGTTGCTCTCCATATTGACTCTGCTTCCCTACCACCTCTTGCAAGAAGGGGAGGTAGGCTTCTAATAGAGATTGTTCTTCACCACTACCGTATCGGATAAACTGGAGTCCCCCATCAGTGAGGGTCTCACTAAAGAGGGCGCTCCTAACCTCATCTTCAATTTTAATTGTATAGATTGCCTTGTTGTCGTAGAGGTTGAAGTAGTAGAGACGTCCATCAATTAGGAGAAGTGAATCAGCTAAGTCGTCTGAGATTCTCCTCTTAGCAGTTCCATCTAAGCAGGAGATGCAAAGCCCCCCTTCAGTTGAGGCAGTTACTAGGCAGTACCCTTCACGTCCATACGATCTGATACCAGAGAGCACCTCTTTAATCTCGCCCGAGGTGTAAGACTGACGCTTTAGACTCTCTTCTTCTAAGAAGAGGAGCCCTTCTCTGCCAAAGGTGGCTGTCTCATAGGAGCCACCGGTGAGACTCTTCACAACTTTCATCTCAGCGCGGTCAATTAGTTCAAGATTTCCGTTAAAGAGGGTGTAGAAGTAGTGGTTATCGAGGGAGAGGAGCTCGCCAACTCCCTTAATAAGGAGCTCTTCCCCCGCACCACTCAAACAGTAGAGGTCACCCTCAAGGTTTGAGTAGAAGAGAGCCTCTCCAAAGATATGGGCGCGTGTTACCAAAGCCTCTGAGATGGGCTCTTTATAGTACTCTTCTAAATCAATAAGGAGGAGTTGATTCTCCTCTAAACCAATTATGTTAGATTCCCAAAAGCCGAGAAGCTGTCCATTAAAATCGAGAAGGAGGTCGTTATCGTAGATTAATGAACCTCGCTGAGATGTATGAAGGCGTTGCAGATAGCCGTAGGTTGAACCATCATCAAACTCCATCTGATTGATAAAATAGAGACACCCTTCTCGCTCTAGAAGGTAGCCTCCATTGACTAAGTTCGAGGGGGCATTGCCCCTGACAGAGGAGTCCACATCGACCAACTCTTCGTTAACCCTCTCTTGTAGGTAGAGGGCCACCTCGCCATCGATTATCACTTGGTCGGTAATACAGCCAGTTAGCAACAGAGGTATGCAAATATACAACGCCACTTTTATAAATCTATTCATCGTAATTAGACTTTAGCCACTAGCGACCTCTAGGTCAAGAAAAGAGTTTTATTTAACCAATCTTTGCGATGAAGTTGGTCAGACTTTCAATTACGAACTCTTTGTTATTATTACGCTTTGGAATTTTAGAGACCATATTGGTGATAAAACTCTCCATCGCCTTCACCATGTCGTACTGCTCTGAAACAAAAATGAGACGGGGGGTGGTGTGTTTAAAAACAACCATGCTTTTATCTTTAACAACAAAGAGTTGAACACTTTGGACGATATGTTTACGAGGGATGAGGAGTACTTCAAAGTTATCCCACTTTTGCATCTCTGAAATTAGATTCTTTAAGTGTGCTTTATACTCCTCAGGGGTATAGAAGAAAGTGCGCCCACTTAGCAGTTCAGGGATGAGAGCTGGGACAATCCCTTTACGTACATCAGTGATGCGAGGCAAGCTCATCACCAATTGGAAAGTCTTTGAACTGATTCCCTCTCTTAGATCCTCTCTTTTGTTGTCATTATAGGCAATAATCTCCTCAGCCTTTGTAGGGCTAATCCCTCCCCTTAAAAGAAATGATTTTAAAAGGGAGTTATCCATCCCACTCAATGGGTCGCTTTGCAAAGTGAGGAAATCGCCATCATGGTTATTAAATATAGAGATATCATGCACTGAATATTCATCGATAATTTTATCGGTGTAGACTTTAATTAGAGGGTCACACTTATTCTTCATCAATTGGAATGAGGCTTCAATTTTCTTTAATTGCTCTGGCTCTGTGACGTAGTCGTAGGTGAAGTTCTCATCGATCTCGCCCCTCACTGCGTTCCCTCTAATACTGGCCACTCCTTCAAGGGTGAAAGAGGTGTTGTAGAACATATCGTCCCTTCTCGCGGGATAGTAATAGCTCTTAACCGATCCGGTTAAATAGAGGGGAAGCCACTTTTCAATCGCTAAGATAAGCTCTTTTTGTTGTCGCTCTAGAGTGTGGATTATCTCAATCTGGATCCCGTTTTTAATACTCGACATCAACAAATAGGACCAGGTATTGGCAAATTCTGGGTCTTCCCCAATCCAATCCATCGGCTCATCGCTAAAGAGAAAGCAACGCTTACCACTATTCTCTTTACGAGTCGCTTGAAGTAGTAGTTTTATAGCAGCTGCTCTAAGCCCCTCTTTACCAACAAAGGTCTCACAGTAAGTCTCCCTTCCTTTAGGCTCTGTCGGGAGGGGCCGTGCCTCAAGTTTTGGGTAATAGTTGGCTGTGTTACCAATTTTATTGATTAATTGTGTGAGTGATTCGGGGTCAATATAGGGCTCATTGAGTAACCATCGGGTAAGAAATTTTACCATATCACCCTTACTTACCCCCTTATCTTCTAAATGGCGCCCCATCAACTCTAAAATGGCCACTTTTTGAAAGTCTTCTTGAATACGCTCAGCAAAGAAGCGGGCTATCTTGGCGATATAGGGGGAGGAGGTCCCCACTTTACGCTCTCCTGTCCGCCACCGGCTAATCAAAGAAGGGTCTACATCGAGAGTCTCTGCTAATTCGAAATTTGTGGTGTGAACCATTTTCATCAGTAGGTTAATCTTTTCGCTAAAATCCATAACTAGGGGTTGTCCTTGCAGAAATCAAATAAGAATGGTTGATTATAACAAAGTTAGGAAGATAATTCTACTACCACAACAAGTTAGCATATGATAGGGTGGGGTATGAGCCTACCTTGGTTGTTGAGAAAAGAGAATATTGCCCATATTGAAGGGGGCAATTTGTTAATTGGAGACCGTCGCAAATACCCCTTTGAGCGCACTTTTATCACTTGTAAAAATGTGGAAGAGATTGCAGCGGCCCTTAAGGAGATGGTGACGCAAGGGGGTGGTCCTTTACAAGTTGCCCTCACCACCCTCCGCCTCATTGCAGATTCTCCTATGGAAGAGATTAAGAGGAGTGCCCAACTTCTTTCTCTAGCGCGCCCCACCAACACCACCATGCGACGCACACTCTCAGCAATCGTTGAAGAGATTGAAAAATCTCCTCCCCAGGAGAGGAGTAACCATCTACTTAGGTTAATTGATACAATAGAGACGGCATACGACCAAGATTATCAAGCAATGGGGAGCTTGGGGGCTTCACTCCTTAAAGATGGCGATGTTGTTCTTACCACCTGTTTTGCTGAACACTCCTTCATCCTCTCCCTTATGAAGGCCCAAGAGGGGGGAAAGAGGGTTAAGGTACTCGTTCCTGAAACGCGCCCCTACCTCCAAGGTTCGCGCCTCACCGCCCCCTCTTTAGAAGAGATAGGAATAGAGGCTGAGATTATTACAGACGCCATGGGGGCCCACTTCATGGCTAGTGGCGAGGTGCGTCACTACATGACAGCCTGTGATGTGGTGGCAATGGATGGAACTGCAGCTAATAAGGTAGGGACCCTCTCCAACGCTATAGCAGCTGCCTACTACAATATTCCCTACACTATCTTTGCCCTCTCCCCCGATACCACCCTTCAAAGGGGCGAAGAGATTATCTTAGAAGAGAGGGATGGAAGTGAGCTCCTCAGTGTCCGCGGGGTGGCGACAACCCTTCCCACCCTTAAGGGGCGCTACCCCTCTTTTGATAAAATAGACGCTTCACTTATAACCAACATTGTCACCCCAAGGGGGATTTTTGCCCCCTCTGAGGTGGGGGAGGCTTACCCATGATAAAAGGTTTGATTGGAGGAACAGGGTGTCGCTCTCTCTTTGAGGATGAGCGTCAAGAGGTCCAAGTAGCCACCCCCTATGGGACAGTGACCCTCTATGAGGTGAGAGAAGGGGGTTATCTTCTTCTGCGTCACGGTGAGGACCACTCACTCCCTCCCCACAAGATAAACTACCGGGCTAACATCTGGGCCCTCCATGAGGTGGGGGTAGAGTCCCTTCTCGCCATCTACGCTGTTGGCTCAATTAGTGACCACCTTAAGGTGGGAGAGGCGACCTTAGTGGAGCAGTTCATCGACTTCAGTGGAGGAGGGCGCCCCTCAACCTTCTTCGACGATGAGGCGAAACATATCACCCTTGATGTACCCTACAGCCGCCCCTATAACAAAGCACTCTTGGCCAAAGCTAAAGAGGAGGGGATTCACCTAAAAGAGGGGGGTGTCTATCTCTGTACCAATGGGCCCCGCCTAGAAACACCAGCTGAGATTGAGATGTTTCGTCGTCTTGGAGGGGATTATGTGGGGATGACGGGAGCGACTGAAACTATCTTAGCTAACGAGCTCTCAATCCCCTTCTCAGCCATCGCCTACTCAATTAACTGGGCCGCCGGAGTAAAGAAGGAGCTCACCTTCCTCCCCAAAGAGGAGAGGGAGCCCCTCATCAAGAGTTTAGCCCACCTATTCGTTGTAACGGAATTTATGGCATGTAGTTAGAATCTCAACTCTATCTTGCTTACCCTAAATTCTGTTATCTAATCGCAATCTAAATGCTAGTTATATTTAGAGTTGGAGTTACTCTAGAGGAACTCTTTTTGAACCTGTCGGAATTCCCGACAAGTTAAATGTGAATCCAACTCGCCCTCTGAATAAGTATTTCTAATATGCTCACAATATTTGTCCTTGATGACTGGAATGACTCAGCCATTTATTTCTACCTTGAAGATCATTAGGCTAGTATCTGAGAGAGAATCATCTTCTGAAACTTTATCAATCGAATCACTTCTTATTTGTAAGCTAGTATTAAGTTTTTGACCATGCTTGGGGAAGGAGACGTCCCTTCTAGACATTCTCCCCGTGGGGGGGGTATCTAATCTGACAACTTCCTCATCTGGAATCCAAAAGTGGTTCCAAAAAACCATCGCTATCGTCACTAACAAATAGTGTGTTTTGACGTAGCCATATTTTTGCAATCTCTTTTTGAGTGATAACCATACTGTTACTCTCTAGTAGGGAGTATTTTGTCAGTGCTTGCATAAAACCAGTTACTTCTGCTCCGCTCATCCCTTCAGAAAGTTATAGTTACACCCTTAATATCTATATCGTAGCTAGCCAGTTTTTCAGTACAGAATCGTTTAATAATTTGATTTCTCTGCTCAAATGTTGGCAACTCCAATAAAATCGAAGAATTAAACCGCCTCCAGATTGCTGGATCCAAAAGGTGGTGGCGGCTACAAGGAAAACATTGGCTGGCATTCCATCCATATTTTGAAGAAGGGTGGTGACAACACGCTTAAGCTCTTCTAGGTCGTTAGAATCATCCCTTTTTTTGCAATAGCATCAAACTCGTCCAAAAACAACATAATCCGTTTGTCCTTAACGACACTTTTGGACAGCCACTACAAGTAGCACTGACTGTCCAACTTAAACGCCTCTAATATTGAAGCCCACCTATTCGTTGTAACGGATAGTTTCCCAGAGGGTGTTGTAGAGGGTTAGATTCTCCCCTAAGTCTCTCTTTAACTCGTAGTTCTCTAAATCTTCAACATGGTAGAAAGGTTCTGTTGTCATATAGGGAGCTGCCGCTGTATTGACCGAAGAGGGGAAATGGAAGCGGTCGAGAAACTGGGCATAAACTTCAGGGGTGTGGATGAAGTTTATAAACAAATGGGCTGCCTCTGTGTTGTTGGCCCCCTTGGGGATAACCATCGAATCGAGGTACATTGGCCCTCCACTGGGGGGGAGGAAGAAGTCAACATTCTCCCACAGCTCTGTGTCGAGCTCTTCGTAAATCGCCTCAGCATAGCCTTGGACAACTAAGAACTCTCCACTAGCAAAAGCTTTGGCAAACCCCTCAGCATCAAACTTGACTAGATTGGGTTTCCACTCTTGATTGATGAGTCTCTTAGCCTCTTCTAGCTCTTTTTTATCAACTGAGTTGACCGAGTACCCTAGATAGGCTAAAGCATCCCCAATTACCTCTCTAAGGTCATCGAGCATGCTCATCCGGTTGGCTAATTTCTTTGTTGAGAAGATTGACCAGTCTCGAGGGTAATCACTTACACGCTTACGGTTAACAGCAATGCCGGCTGCCCCCATATAGTAGGGGACCGACCACTCCATGGTGGGGTCGTAGGTCGCCTTCTCTAAGACAAGGGGAGAGATATAGGTGAGGTTGGGGATCTTCTCATGGTCGATAGGTAATACCATCTTCTCATGAATCATGATTTCAACATAGTCTTGGGAGGGGAAGACTAGGTCATACCCCTTAGCTCCCGCCTTCAGCTTGGCAAACATATCTTCGTTGGAAGCAAAGTAGTCGATTACAACCTTTATCCCATAGGTCTCCTCAAATTGCTCAATGAGTGCCTCGGGGGTGTAGTAGGTCCAGTTGTAGAGGTGGAGAACTTTCTCCTCTTTAGGGCAACTGGTGAGTAGGAAAGTGATTCCTACCAATAATAAAAGAGATAATTTTCGCATATTATCCTCATAGATGATGTGGGTTGATAAAGGGACCTAGGGTCTCTTTTAACTCGAAGCGGCGATTGTCTTCAAAAATCTCCTAAAGGTGAGGGCTATCACCATAATCCCCAACACCAGGACCAGTGAGAGGGCATTAACGACAGGTGAAACCCCGTAACGAATCATCGAATAGACGTAGAGGGGGAGGGTGGTTGACCCTGGCCCCGCGACAAAGAAGGTGATAACAAAGTCCTCTAAGCTCATTGTAATCGCCATCAACATACTAGAGAGGAGGGCGGGGGCAATGGAGGGGATAACCACCTTGGTGAGCGATTGGCGTTCAGTAGCCCCCAAGTCACGGGCTGCCTCAATAATAGAGAAGTCAAACTCATCGAGGCGTGCTGAGACTAAAAGGAGGACAAAGGGGAGGTTGAACGTAGTGTGGGCGACAAAGATTGAGAACATCCCGAGGGGAATCTTAACGGCTGAGAAGAAGATCAACATCGAAATACCGATAATCACCTCGGGTAGAACCATCGGTAAAAAGCTGATTACTTGGATGTAGGAGCGAGATTTAAAGCGGTACCACTTAATCCCTATTGCAGCTAAAGAGCCCAAAATAGTAGCGACTACACTACTGGTTATGGCTATTATAAAGCTGTTGAGGAAAGCTCTCCACAACTGGCGCGACTCAAAGAAGAGTTTATAGTACCACTGGAGAGAGAAGCCGGTCCAGCGCATCCCCTTAGAGGCGTTAAACGAGTAGGTTATTACAACAAAGAGGGGCATAAAGAGGAAGAGGATAACCAAGACCAAAACAATATTTGAAAATCCAAAGCGGCGGTGGTCACGAAAGACCTGTTGCCGGGGAGGACGGTAGACTCCAACCGTTTCTTTGGGTAGTTCCACCAAGGTTGTGGGTTTAAGTTTGGGGCGTTTCTTGCTCATTTTACCACCCCCTTAGCCTTATCTTGCATTCCACTCACTAACATCCAAATCACCCCTAAGGTACTCAAGAGGGTAATTATGAGGGAGAAAGCCGAAGCTAAGGGCCAGTTACGAGTCTTTGTTACCTGGTCCACTATAATATTCCCAATCATGTAGGAGTCTTTGCCTCCCACCAAGAGGGGGGTGGTGTAGGCTCCAAAGATGGGGATAAAAGTAAAGATAAGGGCGGTAATAATTCCACTTCTAATCGATGGAAGGAGCACTTTAAAGATAGCTTTGCGTTTAGTGGCCCCTAGGTCTCGAGCAGCTTCAAGGAGCTGAAAATCAAACTTATCGATGGTGGTGAAGAGGGGCAAAATAGCAAAGGGGATGTTGATATAGACCAATACCGTAATGACAGCCTGCTGGTTGTAGATTAGCGAGAGGCTCTCCTTAATTATCCCCAACGAGAGTAACAGCTCGTTGATAAACCCTTCACTTGAGAGAATGGCGATCCATGCGTAGATTCTAATTAAGGAGTTGGTCCAGAAGGGGACAATGATTAGAGCCAACCAGAAAATCTGGTGGCGACTCCTTGCCATGGCGTAACCGCAGGGGAGGGCTAGTAGCAGGGTAATAGCGGTAGCCACGACCGAGACCCAGAGGGTGCGCCACAACACCTTCAAAAAGGCTGGGTTGAACATCTCTTGGTAAGCTTTAAGGGTGAACTGCCACTCAACGCCACCGTAGAGCCCCTTCTTGAGGAAGCTGTAGATAACAATAATTGAGATGGGGATTAGGAAGAAGATGGTGAGCCACAAACCCATGGGAGCTGAGTAGATGATCCCTAGTTGCCTCTCCCTCTTCATGAGTCAACCACCTCTACGATGTAGCCATCTTCGGCACTCCAAGAGACATAGACTTGCTCTTTCCACTCAATTTCGGGCCCCTCATCCATATAGTTGGCGTGTTGTTGAATCACTTTCATAATGGTCCCATTGTCGAGAAGGACATAATATTTTGATTGAAAACCGCTATAGATTGGCTCTTCAATAATCCCCCTAAAGAGGTTGATATCTTTACTGACATGGGTTGGCTTGTCGGTCGTAATCTTCATCTTCTCGGGGCGCACTGTGAAAGAGACGTGTTGTCCCACAGGGAGATTGTCGTAGTCGGTCACCAAAATCTCACTCTCCAACTCCTCGATGTAGAGGGTTGTGAGGAAATAGTCGTGGAGGGGGACACACTTACGCACCACAGCTGGAAAGAGGTTGGTCTCCCCAATAAAGCGGGCGACAAAGTCGGTCGCCGGGTTTTCGTAGATCTCAAAAGGCTCCCCAATTTGGAGCACCTTGCCGTGGTTCATAACGGCAATGCGGTCACTTACTGAGAGGGCTTCACTCTGGTCGTGGGTGACGTAGATAAAGGTGACCCCAATCTGGTCGTGTAGATGGTCGAGTTCAACCAACAAGTTTTGACGCAACTTAGCATCTAAGGCTGAAAGGGGCTCATCAAGGAGCAAAACATTGGGCTCATTTATTAGAGCTCTAGCAATCGCCACCCTTTGGCGCTGACCACCACTCAACATAGAGGGCTTTTTAGTCTCATGCCCCTCAAGCTGAACTAGGTGGAGGTACTCTTGTACTTTGGCATCAAGCTCCTTCTCACCTATTTTTTTGAGTCTCAATGGGAATGCAATATTCTCGTAAGTACTCAAGTGGGGGAAAAGGGCATAACTTTGAAAGACAGTATTTACAGGTCTCTTCTCTGGGGGTAAGTGGAGGATGTTTTTGCCGTCTAACAGCACTGACCCCGAGTCGGGGTTATCAAAACCGGCAATAATTCTTAAGAGAGTGGTTTTACCACATCCGGAAGGACCAAGAAGGGAGAAGAACTCACCCCTCTTAATTTCAATACTAACATCATCAAGTGCCTTAAAGTCCCCAAAGGCTCTCGAAACGTTCTCAACTTTGACATCGAAACCTTTCAATCTCTTTCCGTCTCCTCCTAGCACGCTAACCTATATGGTATTTAGGGTGATGTGTCAATAGAGAAAAAGAAACTAATATTTTGTTTCTCTAACTAATTGTAGGAGCGAGAGATGCTGATAGAGTTTCTGTAGTAGATTTAACACAGATTTAGGAGAGATATTAGCTGGAATTTAGTCAAAATAAAGTTCCAAAAGTTTATAAATCTAACATGTTTATTAAAAAGAAAGAGGATTAAAAAAAGGAAAATTTTTGGAGAAGAGTAATAAAAGTGGAGAACAGTCGCACTGGGAAGAGGTGAGTTCTTCAAGGTTTGAACGCCTAGTCTATCGAGCCTTTAGTGAATCTCTAATCTCAAACTCAAAAGCAACTGCTCTCTTAAATCTCCCTCTCAAAGATGAGCGAAGACTCGTCCTTTAGCACACTAATTGTTTACTATCCCCATATGGGGTAGACTTGTAGCCAATAATCTTAAAGGGGTACTGTATGAAAGTAACACTAAAGAAGATTGATCAACTTAAGTTTGAACCACTCCATGAGAGTCTAACTGAGGTCTATGATGGAGCCGTTTACGAAGCAAGGATTGCAAGAGCCGTTAAGTTGGCTAAAGGGGAGGGGTTTACCCACCTAGCGGTCTATGCTGACCGGGAGCACTTTGCCAATCTCCACTACTTTACCGGGTTTGACCCCAGGTTTGAAGAGGCACTTCTAATTATAAGTGAGGGAAAGAAACCTCTTCTCCTAGTTGGTAATGAGGGGTTTGCCTATTGCAAAGTGATCCCCTTTGAGATCGATATTATGCTCTACTACAACTTTAACTTAGCGGGGATGCCCCGTTTTAAAGAGACAATTGACTCCCTCTGTGAAGCCTATGATAAAGCAGGTATCACTAAAGGGAGTAAGATAGGCCTGGTCGGGTGGAAGTTCTATGGTGACTCTTCAGACCTTGAAGGGCGCTACACCTTTGATTTACCCCACTATATTGTGGAATCGCTCAAAAAGAGGGTGGGTGAGGGGAATTTAGAGAACACCGCCCACCTTCTAAGTAGTGCTAGTAAAGGGATGAGAGCCTCTCTAGAAGCCGTTGAGTTGGCCAACTTAGAGGTTGCTGGAACGATGACCAGCCGGGGTGTTTATAACTTAATGGGCAACTTAAAGCCCGGAATGAGGGAAATTGAAGCGGGTTCCTTTCTCCTTTTAAATGGGAATCCTTTGGTAGCCCACCCCAATGTCAACTTCACCCTGCCCGGCATACGCCAAGGGTTAGCTAGTCCTAAAGAGAATAAATTGGAGTATGGCTCGGTTTGGAATGTGGGCTTGGGCTATAGGGGGGCGATGGTTGCCCGTACCGGCGTCTACTCAGGTAGCGAAGCTGATGTGAAGGGGGCATACAAAACTGTCTGGCAGAGGGCCTACGTCCCCTACTTCAAGATTATGGTGGTGTGGTACGAGTCTGTCTATATTGGAGCTACTGGCAAAGAGGTGGTGGAGCGGATACAAAAGGAGGTTCCCGAGTACAAAGACCTAGGTATTGCTCTCAACTTTGGACACTTAACCCACACTGAGGAGTGGACTGATGGACTCTTTACCCTCGATAAAGAGATCCCTTTGCGTTCAGGGATGGCCATTCAGTGTGACGTAATCTCTAACCCCCCAGGGCTCCCTGGAGTCCACATTGAGGATGGGTTAGCTTTAGCTGACAAAGCTCTCCGTGATGAGATTAAGGCTAAATTTCCCGCCTCGTGGCAGCGCATTGAGCGACGCCAGAAGATGATGCGAGAGGTGCTTGGAATTAAAATCAGTGATGATATCCTCCCCTTCTCCGATATCCAGGGGGTGTTTCACCCTTGGGCCGCCGATTTAGAGACAATTATGGTTGTAGAACAGGGGACACCCACATAAAAAAAACGGTTGAGTTTACGGTGAATTGCGTTACTATGGTGAGAGAGGATAAGTCAGGCATCTTGGATGCTAAGTGAACCCAACCAAACCAAATTAACCCAAAAGATGCCTATTCTCACCTTGGAGGAGATGATGTCTATAGTTGGCAGAAGCTTAAATCGTGTCGATGCCAGTGATAAAGTGACTGGCAAGGCAAAGTATACAGGCGACTTGGTTACTCCCAACACCCTAGTTGCTAAAGTACTTCACAGTACCATCGCCAATGGAGTTGTGAAGTCATTCAATCTTGATGAGGCTTGGAAGGTGGCGGGGGTGGTCGATATTGTGACCTGTTTTGATGTCCCCGATATTGCTTTTCCAACCGCTGGCCACCCGTGGTCAACCGTTGAGGCCTACCAAGATATTGCCGATCGCAAGCTCTTAAATACCCGAGTGCGCCTCTACGGAGACGACATTGCCGCCGTTATTGCCGAAACTGAGATAGCTGCCCAAAGGGCCCTTAAAAAGATAGAGGTGACCTACGAAGAGTACAAACCTCTGTTGACAATTGAAGAGGCCCTAGCTAATACCGAAATCCCTATCCATGACGAGTTCCCCACCAATATTGTGAAGAGCCACAAGTATGAAATTGGAAACTTTGAAGAGGCTATTAAAGCCCCCAATCTGATTAAAGTAGAGGGGGAGTATGAGACACCGATAGTGAAACACTGCCACATCGAACCAGCCATCTCTTTCGCTTATGAAGAGGCGGGTAAGATTGTGGTGGTGAGCTCCACCCAAATCCCCCATATTGTCCGGCGGGTGTGTAGCCAGGCGTTGGGGCTCCCTATTGGTAAAATTAGGATTATTAAACCCTACATTGGTGGTGGCTTTGGTAACCGCCAAGATGCCCTAACTGAGCCTCTCAACGCCTATCTTACTACCCGAGTTAGGGGACGCCCCGTAAAACTGGAGTATACCCGAGAGGAGACCTTTGCCTTTACCCGAGTGCGCCACGCAATGCACTTTAAGATCACCTCCTACCTCAATAGGGAGGGAGACTTTGTGGCCCGTTCAGTTAAAGCCTACTCTAATCAAGGAGGCTACGCCTCCCACGCCCATGCTCTGGTGGCTAACGCCATTAACGCCTTTAGGATGATGTACCCTGTGGGGGCCATTAAAGGAGAGGCTTATACTGTCTATACCAACTTGGCTACCGCTGGTGCGATGCGCGCCTACGGGATTCCTCAAATCTCCTTTGCACTCGAGTCCCATATCGACGATATTGCCAAAGTAACAGGGCTAGATCCGATAGCAATTCGCAAAAGAAATATGATGAAGCTGGGGTATGTCGATCCCATCACCACCATCACTTGCCACTCAACAGGCTTAGAGGAGTGTATAGAGCGGGGAGAGAAGTACCTCAACTATAGTGAGAAGAGGGAAAAATATTCCAAACAGAGTGGTGCTATTAGGCGCGGGGTGGGGATGTCTATCTTCTGCTACAAGTCGTGTGTCTACCCCATAAACCTCGAAACGAGTGCCTGCCGTTTAGTTTTGAACCAAGATGGCTCAGCTCAATTGCAGATGGGAGCCACCGAGATAGGGCAGGGGGCCGATACCGTCTTTACAATGATGGCAGCTGAAACTTTAGGATTCACCATCGATAAGATCCACCTCATAAGTAGGCAAGATACCGATGTGACCCCCTACGACTCGGGAGCTTACGGCTCAAGACAAACCTATGTGGGGGGGATGTCGGTTAAGAAGACCGCTGAGAAGTTTAAAGCAGAGATTTTAAAGTTTGCCGGTAAGCTGCTTAAGAGAGACCCTTGGGATTTAGACATTGTTGAAAACCAAGTAGTGCGTAAGAACAAAAAAGAGCCCCTCATCAGCGTGGCTGATGTGGCAATTGAGGCGTGTTACAGCCTCAAAGAATCGATCCACATCGCAGCTGAGGAGACCCACCACTGCAGTGATAACACCTACGCCTTTGGGGTCTGTTTTGTAGAAATTGAGGTTGATATCCCCCTTTGCCAAATCAAGGTGGTCGATATTATAAATGTTCACGACTCGGGGAAGATAATAAATCTCCAAACCGCTACCGGACAGGTCCATGGTGGGATGAGTATGGGACTCGGATATGGCTTAACCGAATACCTAAAATTTGACCCCAAAACGGGGAGGATGCTCAACGATAACCTTCTCGACTACAAATTGATGACGGCCATCGACACCCCTGAGCTCCATGCCGACTTTGTGATGCCCTACGACCCCACCGGTCCTTATGGTAATAAAGCGTTGGGCGAGCCCCCTACCATTCCAGTTGCCCCTGCTCTGCGTAACGCCCTGTTGAATGCTACCGGGGTCGCGGTCAACTCTAACCCCTTGAACCCTCAAAAGCTGTTCTACGCTTTTAAAGAGGCAAACTTAATTTAGGAGAGTGGAGAATATGTACGACTTTAATGCACTGTATGAGGCAAATACACTACAAGAGGCACTCGAATTAAAAGCTACCTACCCCCATGCTCTCCTACTCGCAGGAGGGAGCGATATTTTAATTAAATTGCGCGATGGAAAATATACCGGGTGTGATTTAATCTCTATCTATACTCTCGATGAGTTGAGAGGGGTTGAATTGCTTGACGATGGAACCATTGTCATCAAGCCCCTCACCAGTTTTACCGATGTTGCCCAAAACCCCATTTTACTCAAATATGTTCCAACCCTCTGTGAGGCAGTGGAGCAAATAGGGGCACCCCAGGTGCGCAATATTGGAACCATCGGGGGAAACATCTGTAACGGGGTCACCAGTGCTGACTCGGCCACTACGCTGAAAGCTTACGACGCCATGTTGGTAATTGAGAGCCAAAAGGGGAAGCGGATTTTGCCCTACCTAGAGTTCAACTTGGGACCCGGTAAGGTTGACCTGAAAGAGGATGAGATCTTAACGGCAATCACCATCTCAAAAGAGAGTTATAACGCTACATATGGCCACTACATTAAATATGCAAAGCGTAAAGCGATGGATATTGCTACCTTAGGGTGTTCCGTTAACGTAACTTTAAGTGGTGATAAATCAAAAATAGAGCGCCTTAGGATTGCTTTTGGGGTGGCCGCCCCTATCCCCGTTCGGGGGATTAACACCGAAAAAGAGACCCAAGGTCACCCGGTCAATGCAGAGTTGCTCAATCTAATCAGAGAGAGGGTTTTAGACGATGTCACCCCTAGGGACAGCTGGCGCGCCTCTAAAGAGTTTAGGCTCCACCTAATTCAAGAGTTGGCCGTTAGAGCTACCCGAGAGGCAATTATAAAAGGAGGAGGGTCCATCGATGACTAAGAAGAGTATTAAGTGTAGAGTGAACGGGGTGAATCGCGAATACTTTGTCGATGTGCGCTCCTCTTTAATGGACCTTTTGAGGGGTCCCGCTGGCCTCGATAGCATCAAACATGGCTGTGATGTAGGGGAGTGTGGAGCTTGCACTGTCTTAATCAATGGGCGCCCCTTTAACTCGTGTATCTACCTCGCTGTTTGGGCTGAAGGGAAGGAGATAGTGACCCTTGAAGGGGTGACTAACCCCGACGGTTCCCTCTCTGATATCCAGCAAGCCTTTGTCGATGAGGGGGCTGTACAGTGCGGAATTTGTACCCCAGGGTTCATCATGGCTTCAATTCCGATTATAAACCAAGAGACCCCTTCAACACGTGAAGAGATTAGAAGACAGATTTCGGGAAACCTTTGCCGTTGCACCGGCTATCAGAAGATAGTCGATGCCATTGAGAAGACTCAAAAGAAGAGGATAGCCGAGAAGAAGAAGGGCTAAACCTCGTAGGTTGTAGAGGCTACATCGCCCCCTTCTCCCGTCCAGTTGGTGTGGAAAAACTGACCCGCTGGGCGGTCGGTACGCTCGTAGGTGTGGGCTCCAAAGTAGTCGCGCTGAGCCTGAATTAAATTGGCTGGAAGGGTCGCACTCCGGTAGCCGTCGTAGAAGGCGAGGGCCGCTGAGATTGCCGGCATCGGAATACCGGCAGCGACTGCTCGCCCTACGGTTCTCCGCCAGCCTCCTTGGCTCTCTTTGAGGGCTGAAGCAAAGAAATCATCTAGTAAGAGGTTTTTGAGGCCACTGTTAGCCTCATAAGCCTCTTTTATTTTCTCTAAGAAGACACTACGAATAATACACCCTTCACGCCACATCTGGGCAATAGAGCCGTAGTTGAGGTGCCAGTTGTACTCTTGAGCAGCTTCGCGTAACAACATATAACCTTGAGCATAACTCACTATCTTGGAGGCGTAGAGGGCTTGTCGAAGGTCTTCAATAATCTCTTCTCTGTTGCCATCAACTACTCGCTCAACTCCTGCCAGTATTTTAGAGGCCTCTAGGCGCTCCTCCTTGAGGGATGAGAGGGAGCGGGCATAGACCGCTTCAGAGATGAGGGTTACCGGGACACCCAACTCGAGGGAGTTTATCCCAGTCCACTTGCCACTCCCTTTTTGGCCTGCACGGTCTAAAATCTTGGTGAGGAGGGGCTTCCCATCTTCCTCTTTGTAGCCCATGATGTCGCGGGTAATTTCAATTAGATAGCTATCAAGTTCGCCCCGGTTCCACTCATCAAAGATGGTATACATCTCGTCGTGGTTTAGCTTTAATCCACTATAAAGGAGGTCGTAGGCTTCGCTAATCATCTGCAGGTCGCCATACTCGATGCCGTTATGGACCATTTTAACATAGTGGCCACTACCGCCATCCCCCACCCAGTCACAGCAGGGAGTCCCGTCATCAACTTTGGCTGAGATGGCTTGGAAAATCTCTTTAACTAAGGGCCAAGCTTCACTGTTACCCCCTGGCATGATTGAGGGGCCATTACGTGCCCCCTCTTCACCGCCGCTCACGCCAGTTCCAATGAAGAGGATCCCTTGGCTAGCTAATTCTTCAACGCGTCGGGTGGTATCACTAAAGAGGGAGTTACCGCCATCGATGATTAAATCCCCCTCATCAAGGTGAGGGAGGAGGAGGTTGATAAAATTATCGACCACCTCACCCGCTTTAACCATCAACACAATTTTACGGGGGGAGGTGAGGGAATTGACCAACTCTTCAATTGAGTAGGTGCCACAGATGTTATTCTTCCCTTTGGCGCTACTATTTAGAAACTGATCAACTTTTGAGACAGTTCGGTTATAGACAGCTACACGGTAGCCATGGTCACTCATATTGAGGACAAGGTTTTGTCCCATTACTGCTAGACCAATCAAAGCGATATCGCATTTAGGATTCATTAATTATCTCTCCTTAAACCACTCTTTGGTACCCCACAAACCGTGGGTCACATGGGAGATTTTAAGGGGAGCATCAAACTCTTGGAGTTCGCCATAGAGGAAGCCCACCCCTTCAATCGCACTCCTACTCAATCTACTACCGCAAATGCGAATCGAAAAGAGGTCTTCGCTTGAACCGTTGATAAGGTGGGCTGCCACAGCGAGGTTCTCTTTGAGGTCGTCGTTTTGGGCCACCTCTTTAATCAACACTTCGCGTCCACAGTAGCCATATTTTTTAACTATCCCCTCGCGGGCTCGGTTATAACAGAGGCGCTCAATATGGGGCGCTACAATAATTAATTCACCCCCCCTCTCAAGGGCTTCTCGGGTATGGGTAATTGCTTCAGTAGCGTGCCACAAAGTTTTATACTCTTCCCCCAGGGTCACCACAACCCTCTCCACCGGAGCATCCAGGAGGGTGAAGTTGCTCTTTTTGGACCACTCACACGCTTCGTTGAAGCTCTCCTCATCATCTCCCACATAGAGCCCTGATGCCTCCCCCTCTTTGGTGTAGACTGTGTTAACAAAAACAATTGGGAGATCTTCAAGAAATTTGTCGTAGGCATATTTTAAGAGAGATTGGACGGGATTATCTTTTCTGCCAATAATATTTTCCTGCCCATAGAGGGCACCTAGATAGCGATATTTATTGACGCCAGCGGCTCCCCCTGAACGCAGTAGGATATTGTCTAAGGGGCCACTAAAACCGGTAAAATCATTGGGCTTCACCGGTGAAAAGGAGAGGATTAAATCAAATCCTCCGGTGACAAGGAGTTTGTTGACCATTGCCCGCCAACTGAAGGAGAGGTGACCGCCACTCAGCTCCGTAATTATGGGGGCTTCAACGGTGCCAAGAGAGACAACCTCCTCTTCCCAGTAGGGGTCAATGAATTGTTCTGGAGGGAAGGCGAGTTCCTCTGGAGAACATACCCCTTGAATTGGTAGAAGGGTTGTATTAACCCCTTCGTAGTACTCATTCGCCCAAGTAGCGAGTTGCTCTTCACCGCGGGTTTTGGGGGCAATCAATAAAATCCTCTCCCGTTTTCCTAAAGCTTTCAGAGCCTTAAAAAAGTGCTTTTTTAGGACCTCTTCACTAAAACCGCCACCATCTTGAGTTTTGAGAAAAATCATTGTCCCTCCTCTCTTTGGCAGTGCCATCGTACCATATATGCCTTCTTAATGATAGGGAGCCACTCTTCTCATTCTTCTTCTCATAAAGTATTATTACCCCATTATGACAAATGAATTTTTAGAAGAGGCCCTCTCAAAAGCGACAAACACTAAAGTCTTTTTAAGCGAAGAGGGGGCCCTAAAGAGGCTACCAGAGGTTGTTAAAACCCATTTTAAGGGGGCAACAACGATAATTATTGCCGATGAGAACACTTGGCAAGCAGCCGGTGAGGAGTGTTTCCACTACCTAAGAGAGGGGCAGGTTAAGCTCCTCTCCCCCTATATCTTCCCCGGCATACCCCTCCTTGAGACCGACCATAAGTGGGTTGAAGAGCTCATTAAACACATCGAAGACTCTAATGCTATCCCCATTGCCGTGGGTAGTGGTACCATCAACGACCTTGTTAAACTGACTGCTTACCGTTTAGGGACCCCCTATATCGTGGTAGCGACTGCCCCCTCGGTTGATGGCTATGCCGCTGCGGGCGCAGCTCTCTTAACTAATGGGGTTAAGATGACCCATCCGTGTGATGCCCCATTGGCAATTATTGGGGAGAGTAGTGTTCTAGCCAATGCACCCAATGAATTAAAGAGTGCTGGATATGCCGACCTTTTGGCTAAAATTCCTGCCGGAGCTGACTGGATAGTAGCCGACTACCTAGGTGAGGACCCCATCAACCAAGGGGGGTGGAATCTGGCTCAAGGGCGCCTCAGAGAGTTTCTCTCCCTCCCCGTCGATTGGGATAACCTCTTCATTGGTTTAACCTTGTGTGGCTTAGCGATGCAGTACCAGAGGGACTCACGTCCGGTCTCGGGAGGGGAGCATCTCCTCTCCCATATCTGGGAGATGGAAGGGACGAGTCACGACCTGCATGGTCACAAAGTGGGGATAGGGACCCTTATCACCACCGCCCTCTACACCTTCCTCTTCAATGAAGGAGTTGAAGGGGGAGAGCCCTTAAAAGAGAGAGAAGAGCTCTTAAATGAGAAGCTAACCCTCTTGAGGGACAACTTTAGTTACTTAGGGGACCTCTCTAAGATGGAGCAGATCTTAAAGACAAAGTACAGCCCCACTAAAGACCAAGCTAAACGAAGGGAGCTCTTAATGGGGGGGTGGCCTCAACTAAAAACAAAGTTAGCGGGACAGCTCTTCACTTATGAAGAGACCAAAGAGCGCCTCTTAGCGGTGGGAGCCCCCACCCGTGCTGAAGAGATAGGACTAACGCGTAGTGTCGCTATTGAGACAGTGAGGAAATCACAGCTTCTTAGAACCCGCTACACAATCTTAGATGTGGTTGATGACCTTGGCTTGATGGAGAGAGCTATCGATTACATTGGGGAGGGGCGGGAGTTTCTTTAAAATACCTTGTAGTCGATTCATTTTGTCCCTATCTGGTTGTTTTCTGAATGGTTTTAAGGTGCGGTTTATAGATAGACCTATCTTTATTAAGCAAGAGTTAAAAAAAATAGGGGGGGATAGAGATAAAATATGGGATGGCAGTCATTTTTGTTGACAACTCTTATACTTTGAAAATACAATGTGGGTTATAAAATTTGAATCTCTCATCCCAATTTAGGTGGAGTTATTTGAATAAGATTGTAAGAAATTTATTAATGTTATTCTTATTTGTAGGAATAATTACGATTTTAGGAAGTTGCTCTTCACTAGATGCCCTTAAAGATATTAATGAAAACCCTGAGCAAGTTGCGAGGGGGAATCCTCTAAATAATGCTACATCTAAAACGTATCTAGAGCAAATATTAGCCGATCCAACAAATAGAGAAGTTAAAGCTTTTAACAGACGAGCTTACAACCCCGACAATAAAAAGACCCTTTTTTTGGTACACAGTTTTTATGCGTTTTTTAAAGAACAAGAATTGGAGCATACTCTAGTCTTTACTGCTGCTCCAAAGGGGAGTGAGGTAAAAGGGACTTGGATGCTCGACGCAGCTTCCGACTTAGAGTCTTATAGATTATTCGTCGAGGGGAGTAATCCGTGGGAAGTTCAGGAATACTTGAATAAAGATGGAAACTCAAAGTTACATTTTGAGCATACTGTTGAGAGTATTCTCAAAAGAATTAATGATGGATACACCTTTTTCGGGCCGGCCAGTGTAAGAAATTTACCCTGGTACCACCATTTATGGCTTGTACTAACACCACCACCTGTAATAGCCCTTTCTTCTATCCTTTTGATGTCAATTAAAACAGATAATTGTAACTCCGCTGTAATAGAAACTATGCAGTGGGAATAAGCTAAGGATAAAGGTCTTTGACTGAGTCAGTTTAGTTGTTGCAAGTGTTAAAGGCTAAATAGTGAATAATTTCTCTAAAATCTCATAGTAAAATAGGGTCTTCTCTTACCTTTATTTAAGAGAGAATAGAACTGAAACTCAGATTTTTAACCTAATCTTACAGATTTTTCTTGACACCCTATAAACGCTATGCGATAGTTACATTAACGTTAATGAAACTTTTAATGTACCACTTGAAATTTATAGGCTTCTCAAGAGAGAAAAGGAGCAGTGTGTATGTCTGAAAAACTAAGAATAGCGGTTCTCTTTGGCAATAGAGGGTTTTTCCCCGGTGAAGTTGTAGCAAAAGCGAGAGAGGAGATGCGTCAGGCAATTGAGATGGCCGGCTTTATTCCAGTCCTAATGGATGAGAAGTTGACCCGCTATGGGGCGATTGAGTCGTTGGCTGAGGGGAAGATCTTTGCCGACTTTTTAGCTAAAGAGAGAGTTGATGGAGTTGTAATCTGTTTGCCAAACTTTGGCGATGAGACGGGGGCAGCGACTGCCTGTCGTGATGCTGGCGTTCCCATATTAATTCAAGCTTACCCCGATGAGGTGGGGAAGATGGACTTTGCCAATCGACGCGATTCCTTCTGTGGCAAGCTTTCGATTATGAGGGTTTTTAGACAGTTTGGTATCCCCTTTAGTATTGATACCCCCCACGTTATCCACCCACTTAATCCCCGTTTTATCGAGCAACTCAAAGAGTTCGGCGGGGTTTGTCGGGTCGTCAATGGAATGCGTCGCTGTACCGTCGGAGCTATTGGAGCTCGTACAACTCCCTTTAAAACAGTCCGTTACGACGAGATTACCCTCCAGAAATATGGTATCTCAGTTGAGACGGTCGATTTAAGCGAAGTCTTTGGCAAAATTGCCCTCCTTAAAGATGACGACGCTAAAGTTGTAGCCGCTGTTAAAGCGATTAAGAATTTTACCGATGCTAGCAAGGCCCCCAGTGATGCCCTCGTTAAGATGGGTAAACTACGGGTGGT
>LSQX01102286.1_pt1 | contig 22119 bp, 16 predicted proteins | sample 654561 | NCBI WGS metagenome assembly LSQX01 (sample SAMN04489861, study PRJNA283612) | anaerobic digester metagenome | isolation source: 4 biogas reactors fed with cattle manure at either 37C or 55C with and... | place: Denmark: Kongens Lyngby | collected 2014
TTTCTTTTTCCCTTTCATGATGATTACCAATATTATTGACAGATATCTCAATTTGCATAACAAAAAGTCAAATTACTTAATCTGACGTGAGAGTTAAAGGACAATTTAATGTACTGTTTTTTGATGATTTTGAGATAAAATAATTTGATTTTTCACAGTTTATATGTCCAAGTTAATATAGTGCTGTGTAAGGCTTACAGAGTAAGTTTTTATTTGGTTTAGGTTTATAGGAAGGAAGATTATACTTCCTGTCCTAGGATTTTTTGTGGGAGGCATGCCAGCTAGAAGAGGGTCAAAGGGAGCCATGGTAAAAGCCGAAGCCATGGGCTTTTATGGGAATCATAGCTGGAGATATTGAAGAAGGGGTTGTCTTGTTGTACCGTTTTGATCAAATTTGTGACAGAATATACATGCTGGTCCAGCATAAGTGCTAACGAATGTATAATATCTTGTTGAGTTATAGCAGGGAGGTTGAAGTTAGTGTAAAAAGGTTTATTATAGGAAACGGATTATCCGGGTTAAGGGATTAGGTTTAGAGATAACTCTATTGAGCTGCATGAACTTAGTTCTTTCTTTTTGGACATGGATAGAAAGACGTTGTGTAAGTTGTTGATAATCGGAATTAATTGTCAGTTTATGCGTATAAGAGCTCCAATCAAATAGAATTAGTAGATATAAGACTATTTTAAAGAAAAAGTTTAAAGAGTGTAATATAAGGAGAGAGGGGTGATTTTATGTATGAAAATCGTATACGAAAGTAGCAGTGAAGCTTCTGAAGAGTTAAGCCCTAAAACATATAAAATAATGTTCTCAGATTTTTCAATGGTATACTAATGTGAAAAGGAGGTGAGCCTATTGGTTTTGGGAATAGATATAGGTGGGACAAAAATAATGGTAGGTGTTTTAGATAAGAACGGTCAAATCTTATATTGTCATAAAGAGAAGAGCTATGCTGTTTCAGGATCAGATGTTCTACTTGAACAGATATTTGCTATTATAGATACATATTATAGCAAATATTTTGAGGAGGTTTCTAGTATAGGGATTACGTTACCTGGTATCGTAGATAAAAGTAATGGCATTTTAAAATATGCGCCTTTTTCAAGCTTAAAGAATGTACCTGTGAAACAAATATTCACAGATAAATACAATAAGACAGTTTACATAGATAACGATGTAAATGCATGTGCATGGGGGGAAAAGTGGTTCGGTGTAGCAAGAGATTGCGATAATTTTGTGTGGATGACGGTTAGTACAGGAATAGGTGGTGGCATTGTAATGGATGGCAAATTGCTAAATGGTTATGATGGGATGGCTGGTGAATTCGGGCATATTGTGGTGGGAAATAACGACGAGCTATGTAGCTGCGGTCAAAGGGGATGTCTTGAAGCAGTAGCAGCAGGTCCTGCGTGGGTAAATAAGGCATTAAAAGAGATGTATTTAGGTGTAAAATCCATTCTCAAGAATAAAGAAGATGAATTAACTGCGAAGGATATAGCAGATGCTGCAAGGCATGGCGATAAATTAGCACAAGAAATTGTTCAAGGTGCTGCCAGGTATATAGGTATTGCCATATCTTGGATTATAAATATATTGAATCCGCAGATGGTGGTATTAGGCGGTGGAGTGATGGAGGCTGATGATCTTATGTTGCCTATTATAAGAGAAGAAGCATACCAAAGGGCTATATCTGCGAAGTTTAGGAAGACGCCTATAGTAAAGACATCGTTGGGATACAACGCCGGACTAATAGGTGCAGCATCGTTGGCTTTATACCCAGAAGATTAGGAAAGGAAGTGGTATGTAACTATGAAGGGATTTATAAAAAAATACCTAGATGAGCTAAAGAGAGCTCTAGACGATTTAAATACTGAAGAGTTGTCTAAAATAATAGATATTCTACAAAAAGCCCATGAAAATAAAAGGCGGATATTTGTTATGGGAAATGGGGGAAGTGCTGCAACAGCCAATCATTTTACATGTGATTTTGGGAAAAACGCTATAAGGGATGATGAGAGGCGTATAAAGATAATATCTCTTAGCGATAACATTTCGTATATTACAGCATATGGCAATGATATAGGATATGAGTATGTATTTATAGAACAATTGAAGAATTTGATGGAATCTGGAGATATAGTGGTAGCTATATCAGCCAGTGGGAATTCACCTAATATTATAAAAGCTGTAGAATACGCCAAAGAAAAAGGAGGTGTGGTTATAGGATTGACTGGCGGCAAAGGTGGAAAACTTAAAGAATTAGCTGATATTGGCATAGTTGCAAATATAAATACCTATGAGCAAATCGAAGATATACATATGATTATTACCCATATAATTGTTTTTTGGTTTAAATCCCATTACTAGTTCTTATTTTTCTAGGACTGTCCCCAATTGTGTATGAATGAAAAGCTCCTTTCTGGTGTAAATTAACAACGTGAATCAGAAAGGAGCTCTTTCATTCAGTCATATACAAGATTATTCACACTCTCCTATCAAAGTTATGTAAGCGTCAAACAGGATCATGTATAGATCATGTATAATTAAGTTCGCAAAAAAAAGAAGGAAAAACCATTGGCCACTCCGCATTTGGTAAGCAGGACCAAACCAAAGGAGGAGTGAAGAATCGATAGCTTACTCTAATAATAACCTAAATTTAGAAAAAATGCTATAAAAATTTTTGAGACTGTCCAAGATTTTGTCCGCATGTCCCTTTGTCCATTTCTATTATACAACAAACACTTTGTAGATATAAATCTTATCACAATAGTTGAATTATTTATTGTAACATCATCTACAGGTAAATCTATCGGATACAATGAAGATAACTGTAACATGAACAGCCCCGGTAATAAGTATCCTATATAATTAGCATAATGTCAGCCTGAATGTTTTTCCAATTAATATTTGAAGCATTACCATATATTTCTTCACCAAAACTGCGGAAGAATCAAAAATATTCCGGGCTTGACACTTTCGTAGGAGATAGTATTGCCTGGAAGCCCGTATACCGGTTAGCTCATTTTTTCTCTGTATTGCCCCGGGGTTATTCCTTCAAAGCTTTTGAATATTCTAATAAAATAGTACGAGTAATTGAAACCGACTTCAGCAGCAATGTCGTTAATAGTTTTACCTCGCTCGCGCAACAACTTTTTAGCCAGTGCGATCCTCTTGCCATTAACATAATCTGTAAAATTATACCCGGTTATTTCTTTGACAATTTTACTGATATAATTGCGGTTTAAGTTTAGCATCTCGGCTATTTTATCAAGGCTGATATCTGGCTGCATAAAGTGCTTGTCAATATAGCTTATTACCGTGTTGTACAGCTTTCTCTTTTCATCGTTGTCCCTTTGTATTGCCTTAAAGCAAATATCCTCTATAAACCTGCCAAGAGAAGCTTTGATTTCGTCCAAGGTGCGTGCATTTGATATATCAAAACATTCAATTGATCTGGTTACAGATAAAAGGTGATTAAGATTTTTTAGTATGGATTCCTTTAAACGGTAAACGCTGCTTATAATTTCAGCATCGCTTACTCTGGTATTGGAATCCTTAAACAGCGAAAAGAATTCTTCTAATATTGTTGTGCAGGCTTCCATATTTCCGATGGCTAAATTGTTTAACAGCTGTTTTTCAATGTGATACGGATATTCATAATCCTCATTCATGTCCCTTATTGTGGAAAAAGATAGCAAGTGGCTGCCATCGCATATTAGTTTATATCCAAACATCTTCATACATTCCTGATATGCCAGGGGAATCAAATTTATATGTTCTTTTATGGTGCTTATGCCCAAATACGTTACATCCCGATGCAGCGGATTTATTTTTTCATATATCATTTCCGCAAGTTTGACATGTTGTTCCTTAGAAGATTTAAATGATCGGGCATTAGGATAGCAGACAACAACTGCAATTGTATTTTTACTTATAATAACAACCTGTGCTTTTAATGTATTTTTTTCGCCCAGTGTATCCATGATTTCCTTTAACGACATTTTATAATAACTAATAACCCTATTTGTAATACTATTGTCCTCAATACGCAATACAATGGTACCGAATTTTGCGTTGATGTGTTTAAGCCAATTCCCCATGAGCTGCTCTTTTGTCTCATCCGTAAGATGGATGCTGTCGGTGATAAAATCCTTCCATAATTCCTCGCTATAGTTAACCAACACCCTGTTTACCGGACTTGTGAATATAATAATTAGGATGATCAGTATGATGATTCCGCAGGTCAATAAAAAGATTGAAACATTGGTAATCCATACAAACTTCTCCAAATGCCCCATTAAATCGGTGGATGAAATATCTATGGACTTTTCAAGGATAAATTTCCATTTAAGAAACCTTGAATCGTAAATCGATGTGATAGTGATATTATTGAGCAGAATATTGCCCCAAAGCCCCTTGTATGAAATCCTGTTAGCCGGTTCGCTTGTCAGAATATCTCCCAACCTATTATTCTTGCCTTGAGTAATGATGATGGATTTATTGCTATTGATCACATAAAAATTCAGATCCTGACTTTTTTTAAATTTAAGAGTAATATCATAGCGTAGTTGATCCAAATTCACATTTACGACCAAAAAAGCGGTGTTCTGCTGGCTGTAAAGGGGAATTGATGATACGATGGAGAAAATGAGCTTTTTTACGTTATTGTATTCGATCGTACGAGGCTCAAGACAATAGTATGATTTGTCCTTAATATTGTTGAAAACAAGCTTATCAGAAAACCTTTCAATCGGCGATATTTTTTCGGTATTGTTAAAAGTGCTGAATACCTGATTAAACTCCGGGATATATAAATAAATAGACTGGATGTATTCATTTGATAGGGCAATATTATAAAGTTTTCTAAAAATTTCGTTCCTGGAGTCAATGCTGTTATCGTAATTTTGAACCAAATCCTGTAGTTCCATATCAGTAAGGGTAGTTTTAAACACAAAATTTTTGACGTTTTTTAGAACCATTTCGTAGAAGAAGCCGATTTGTTTGATCAAGCTTTCATTTGAGTCTTTTAACTGTTCAATATAGTTATGCATTGCAAAAATGTAAAAAAGAACGAGATTGACTAAAATTAGCAATAACACCAAAAATGAAGTGGAAAAAATTAATCTTTTCCTGATATTAAGCACTTTTGACAAGCCTATATTGCTGTAGATCTTATTTAAAAAGCGCATATTTGAAATCACCCCAGCGGTAAAGTGTGAATATTCGTATAGATCATAATCTGCGCTGTAAATATTTACCGCTACCATATATCAATGACGATAACCGGAAACATACTACCATCAAAAGCTGTAGCTGAGCATAAAGATATAAGCAAATACTCCGATGAGTCATGCCCGAAAGATATTGAAAGCCGGCAGCTATAGGCCGGCATTCAAACGGGTTTGCACAGTTTTATCAGATCATCCACATGGGCCGTAGCAAGGCATTCAACGGTATCGGCTGCGCCGTAATAGATCTTGACTTCTCCATCATCTTCCAGAATCATTCCTCCCGGGAATATAACATGGTTCCTGAAACCTCCCGAGATTTCATAATCGGCTTCAGGAGCAAGAAGAGGTTCCTTATAAAGTCCTATTATCTTTGAAGGGTCTTCCAGATCCAAAAGCATTATACCTGCACAGTACCTCTTCTTCCAAAAAGGCTCCCAGCCGTTTTTGCCTCTGTAAGGATCTATGTCCACAGCATGAAAGGTTGTGAGCCAACCTTTTGGCGTCTTAACTGGCGGCGCCCCGGGGCCTATCTTATCATTGGCATAGGGAACATCCTCAACGCCCAACAAGAGCTTTGAATTCCCCCAGTACATCAAATCCGGGGAATCAGAAATCCAAATATCAAAGCGGTCTTTTCCTCCCCGGCCATATACCGGAAATGGACGCTCCAATCTTATGTACTTCCCGCCAATCTTTTCCGGAAACAGGACCATATTGCGATTATCAGGTACCGTCATTGAAAGGATTTCGAATTTTTCAAAATCCTCTGTTACAGCTATACCTCCCCTGATTCCGTGTTTTGTATCGACGGCAAAACACATGTACACCTTTCCGTCTATTACCGTCAGGCGTGGATCATATCCGCGTAAAATTTCGTCGTCTTTAAGATCAAAACAGGGCTTGTCCTTCACTTCCCAGTGTATACCGTCATCGCTAAAGGCAAGTCCCAGGTTTGTTCCCTCAAGTCTCTGCTCTTCAACAGAGCCATAATCATTTCTGAAAATCATAACATATTTCCCTTGATATTTGGTAACTCCGGCATTGAATATTAAAGCAGCTTTATATGGGACATCCTTGTAGGACAAAACAGGGTTATGCTGATAGCGCTTTATAACCGGGCTGGATTTTAGAATTGGTGTTAACAGGCTGCTCATGCTTTTTCACATTCTCCTTTCAAAAATTCTGCTCTATAACCGGGGTTCATAGGAAATATTAAGACTGATTTGAAATGATGTATCAATACCTTTGATGCTGCGATATTATTGACTTGGTACAAAAACATTATAATACAGTATTTGGCGTGTTTCAAGGAGCACAGCCCCTGAAACACGCCAAATATTATTTGATTGTTATTTGCTGTTACTTATTAAGCCCGGACTCTCGTATAACATTCATGTACTCTTCATGGGCAGGGATATATTCATTTTCAATAAATTTTACGAACTCTTCCCGTGAAATCTGTCCGCATATATAATTTGTTTCATATTCTTCGTACTTGGTATTGATGCCCGAATCTTCTATTTTAACCATTACATCTCTTATTCCCGGCAAAATACTTTCTGGCAGGTATGTTATCCTGTTGGTTTGTTTACCAACTTCATCGTATGCCTGCATGAATATATTGAATTCCTCTTCAGTGCTTCCGGGGACGAATAATAGCCCTTTATCCTGGGTCTGGAAGTTGAATGAGATGTACGTCGATGTGTATTTTACTGTAGCCTCTTGTTGTTCGGGAGTCCTTATAGCGAACCTCGTCTCCGGATCGAAACTAGTATAGGTTACTCCTTCCATACCTATTACTAGCAGCTCGTTGCATTCATCCGTATATCCGTAATCCAGGAATGCTACGGCACGCTCTATGTGTTCGCTGTCGGCACTGATTCCCCAATTACCCCAGATCTGAGGATTGTAATATACGTCGGAAACGGTTTTTCCTTCCTGCCTCAGTGGCGGGCCGGCAACCAGTTCTGCATTGGGATCGGTGTTCTTGACTTCATTAAGTGAAGCACTGGTCATGTGTTCCGTGATTTTGTTTGTATATGCGGTCCCAATTTTTCCAGCTTTCCATTTATCGTCGTCTTCAGCATATTTTGTCAGGTACCATTCGGGATCCAATGAACCATTTAAGTACATTTCGCGTAGCCAATCCACAAACTCCATGTATCCGGGCTGTGCCTGAATTAATTCATATTCTCCGTTTTCATTAGGCACGGAATTAGGTCGTATACCAAATCCGTTAGCCAGATTTCTGTGCAAGTGTCCCATAGCCCTGTTATATGACCATCCATAGGTATCGTTTTGACCATTTCCGTCAGGATCGTTCTTGGTAAAAGCCAACATGACTTCAGCAAATTCTTTAGGCGTTGTGGGGATTTCTAAGCCCAATGCCTCAAGCCAATCCTTTCGATAGATAATGTTGTCCCATGGCTTTGTCTGAACGCGGGGCAATGAGTATAAACCGTTTTCAAGCTCAGGAATCCGTGTAAATGCTAATTCTTCCTCGGTTAGAACTTTCTTGGCGTTTGGCATGGACTTTTCAAAATATTCATCCAGTTTAAGCAGGAGTCCATCTCTTGCCCAGTTTTGATACAATGTTCCTGTATTACCCAGATATATCACGTCCGGTAAATCACCCGAAGCCATAACAATATTCAGCCGGTCATTATAGTTGTTTATTGGTGGGGCTTCGATTTCCAGCTTGGTATTTGTGCGTTTTTCCAATTCTTCAAGAATGGGATTTTCTTCTACGATATATTCCGGATTCACTCTTATGATCAGTCTTAGTGTCACAACTTCTTCTTCCTTCTCCTCTGCTTCCTCTTCCTTTTCTTCTTCGCTGCTTTCATCCTCTGCAGGTAGGGTTTGTACGTCTTCTTGTTCTTTTTCATCCGGGCTGGTATCTCCGGGGGTGGTTGAAGTGCTGCAGGCTATTAGAGTAAATACCAACAGAACAATCAAAATTGTAATTAACGAACCTTTTAACCTCTTATTACACATTTTTGAGTCCCTCCTAAATAATGTTTTTATATTTATACACACTGAGCTTAACGCTCGTTGTGTACAAATCGCATTTAGTACAGGGAGCCTCCTCTGATTCTGTTGGCAAGATAGTTTGTAGAGAACAGCAATATTGCCGCAACTACTGATTGAAAAAGTCCGACGGCAGCTGAGTAGGAGTATCTCCCCCCTACAATGCCGATTCTGTAGGTATAGGTCTCAAACACCTCAGATACGCTTATGTTGAGCCCATTTTGGAACAGATAGATCTGCTCAAATCCATTATTCATTAATCCGCCAACCGATAAGATTAACATAATAACGATGGTATTGGCCAAACCCGGCAATGTTATATACCATAGCTGTTGATAACGATTAGCACCATCAACAGTTGCAACCTCATAGTATTCCGGATTTATGGATGCTAATCCGGCTAAATAAATAATAGTCCCCCATCCGGCTTCTTTCCATATGTTCCCTCCAATTATTACCGCTCTGAACCATTCTGCTGAACCCAAAAAATTGATTGTTTGACCGCCTAGCTTTTCAATAAGCGTATTGATCAAGCCGTCTATCGAAAGAAAGTTGGTCAAAATACCGCCCAATACTACCCATGAAATGAAATGCGGCAGATACATAAATGTCTGACTTAATCTTTTAAATGCCTGTATCCTGATTTCATTCAACAACAAGGCCAATATAATGGGTATGGGGAAGGTTATTATTAATCGCATAGTGCTAAGTATTATCGAGTTTGAAAGAACATTGTAAAACACTTCGCTCCCGAACAGTTGTCTGAAATTAGCAAAATTATTGAAGGGACTTCCAAAAATTCCCCGTTTAAAGTTAAAGTCTTGAAAAGCTATTATTATTCCATACATGGGTATATATCTGAAGATTATGAGATATAGCATACCCGGGATACACATAATATACAGATATCTCTTCTTGTACAGATAACGTCCTAGATCCGCTATCTTCTGATGAAAAGTCCTACTTTTGGCAGTTGATATTTCGGCATGCATCGACAATTCCCCCGCTTTTCAATTTTATTGGATTTTTTCGGTTTCGGGGAAAGCTACTCCTTAACGCCCCCCAGTACCAAACCAACCATAAAGTACTTTTGCAAGAATGGATAGACGCACATTATGGGCAGTGTTGCTATTATGATGGAAGACATCTTTAGGGTAAAGGGCTGTATTATTCTCTGTTCCACTCCCTGTAGTTCCATTTCATTGGCAGCCGATTCAAACACGATTTCGCGTAAAACTAGCTGTAACGGCCATAGTTCCCGCTTGGTTAAATAGATGATGGCGTTAAAATAAGAATTCCAATAGCCTACAACCGTAAAAAGGCTTAATGTTGCTAAAATAGGCAGACACAACGGCAATATCACGTGAAATAGTACCTGAATGTCATTGGCTCCTTCGATGAGCGCAGATTCCTCTATAGATGTGGGGAGCCCTCTCATATAATTTATCATTAGTATAAGATTGTAAGCTCCGAGAAGACCTGGCAGGATAACCGACCATAGGTTGTTGAGGAGTCCCAGACTGCGTATGAGAAGGTAATTTGGAATCATCCCACCGCTGAAGAACATTGTAATAATCCACAAAGTCATTATGAATTTTTGTCCTTTAAGATCCTTTTTGGTTAACGGATAAGCTGTTAACACCAGTAATATCATGGAGCATATAGTACCGGCTATTGCAATAAATACTGTATTTCTATAGCCGGTCCAAAGGTATTTATAGTCCATTGCTTTTTTGTAAGCTTCGAATGTTATCTGCTTTGGTATAAGGTTAAAAGGATTTTTCAGATATTCACTATATGGGCTTATGGAATATACCACCACATATAAAAATGGTAACACACATATAATAGCAAATAAACCTGATATAATATAAGAAAAAATGGATAGAGCTATATCCTCACTGCTAAGTCTGGGCAATCTGCCCTTACTGATTTTTTTTGTCATACCTGCTTCTCCCCATTTTAGTATTTTTTCATCAATTCATCCTTTCGGTTCAGCATCTGGTTTTGCCAAAGCGATTATTAAAGATACATGGAAAAAACAAATGTGCATAATCAAGGCTATAATTTAAGCTTGAGTGTTAACCACATATTTATCCTGGGTGTTAAATTGCATATTTCGCATGTTTATTATAGAAACGAAACACAGATACTTTAGTAGGTAAATTAATATACTGCAATGTATAAAGGTATAAATTATGTTGCTGGAAAATTATTATTTATAATGTTATGAAAGGAACTAGCAGCTGATGCGGTTTGTTCTATCCCGCGCATTGATTTTATAATAGCTTTATAATTAAAGTAAATAATTAAATATATTATCGATAATAAAAAAGCGAAATAGAGCATTTTTATTATCATCGTGCAATAGTATTATTAGATTTAAAATGAGATTTCATCTGTAATGCAGCTGTTTCGGGCTTAAGGATCCAGCGGAGCTTAACAACAATTGACGAATGAAAAAACTCATGATACTATGATCCTGTAATTTATACTGGGGTCTTTGATTGCCGGGCTATTCAAGCTGAAAGGATGGGATAGTGCAGTTCATATTGCATGCCCGAGAGCATGTGTAAGGGGTGTATGATGATGAAATACCAACCATTGACCAGGGAAGAAGTTATTTCCGTAATTGAAGGTAAGTCTTCCGCCTCACGAGTACCAATTCTGCTTCAATTCTGGACTCATCCTGAAGAATTTGGCGAAAGAGAGGAACAGGTGCGGGAGATAATGGAGGCGTATCCCCAGGATGCATTGATAGTGAGTTTGAGAATGCCTGAGGTATACCAGGCTCCCCAGGAGTTTCCTGAATACAGATGGCTAAACAGGGATATGGAGGAGGCTGAAGAGAATACCGGCCTGGATGCACGGGTAGCCATCCGCGACTGGAGTGAACTGGATGATATCTTAAAGGTTTTTCCCGATCCCTATTGTCCCATTCTCATTCCTCAGTCTCCCAAGGATGACAACCGGTATCGACTTGCTCACTGGTGGTATTGCCTTTTTGAAAGGCATTGGCAGTTAAGGGGTATGACAAATGCTTTGATGGATTATTATACTGATCCTGATTCGGTACATAGACTTTTTCGCGCGGTAACCGATTTCTATCTGGTTGCTATGGAGAGGGCCAGGAAAGAACTGGGTGCTGACGGAATTTTTGTCAGCGATGATCTTGGTATGCAGACCGGCCCGTTTTTCTCCGGCAAGATATTTGATGAGTTTTTCAAACCCTATTACAAAGAGTTGATAGATAAAGCTCACAGTCTGGGTATGCATTTCTGGTTGCATATATGCGGAAATATTGAAGAATTCCTGCCACGATTTATTGACCTGGGGCTTGATGTTATACATCCGATACAGAAGTACACGATGGATGAAAAGAAGATAGCGCAGAAGTACGGAAAGGATATATGTATATGGGCGGGATTCGATGTGCAACAGATTATCCCATGGGGAACTGTCGAGGAGGTCAGGAGAGAGGTAAGGTTTATTATGGATACTTACTACCGGCCAGAGGGAAGGTTTATGTTTACAGCGGGTAACGGGATTAATGGTGATTGTCCCATTGAAAGCCTTCGGGCATTGTACGAGGAAGCATTCGAATATGGCCGGAAGAAGGCAATCACATAATATCAAAAGATGGCTGTCCCGTTTGCCGGATTTCATGAATGTATATCATGATTAATAAATAGCCTTTGTCAGTTTTGGTACGAAGCAGCGCTCAAGTACAGCGCTGTTTTTTGGATTTTCCTTTTCAAATTTTAAAAATCTTATGCAAATATGCCTGACCATCATCCTGGAGGCTGGCTTATCGACGAATATTTTAACAGTGCTGCATTATCTATTTTTTATTGCTTGTTATAATAAGATAAGCCGGGAAAATGAAATAAATGGTATAATATATGTGAGAATATGCTAAGGAAATTGAAATGAAAGAATTGGATCTGACACTGATATACTGCCGATGGGACTATAATTCAATTCCAGGGAGCTGAATTAATATCCTAATATAACAGTTAAAAATAAAATATAATAATCGATGAAAGGATGATGATGCATGATAAAACTGGGTATAGTGGGTATGGGAATCAGGGGGAACATGTATGCTAACGCAATTGAACAATCTCCCGTAGCTCAGTTGGTTGCCATAGCCGAGCCGGTACAATCAACTCTGGAACGATGTATTGCTCAATATGGTGTTAAGGGATACGCGGATTACAAAGAAATGATTGAGCAGGAAACGCTGGATGGGCTGATTGTAGCAACTCCCGATTTTACCCACGGCAATATTGTAATTGATGCAGCCAAAAGGGGTATTCACATTTTGGTGGAAAAGCCGTTCGCTACGTCATCCCAAGAAGCCAAAGCCATGCTGGAAGCCGTTGAGAGTTCAAAGATCAAATGCATGGTGGGCTTTGAAAACCGCTGGAATATGCCTTTTGTAAGCGTAAAGAATGCGGTGGAACAGGGAGAAATAGGGCGAATAGTGACCATGAACTCCAGATTGAATGATACCATTTATGTGCCCAACCAAATGTTGAGCTGGGCGGCCCAAACCACTCCGGCTTGGTTTTTGCTGTCCCATTCGATTGACATGTCCTGCTGGCTCACGGGCAAAAAGGTTGTCAAGGTTCATGCAATAGGCATTAAAGAAAAGTTGGTCAAAATGAATATCGATACATATGATTCAATAATTGCAACCCTTGTATTTGAAGACGGTACCATAGGTTCATATACTACGAGCTGGATCCTTCCCGAGAGCATGCCGATGATATACGATTTCAAATATGAGATTATCGGAACCGAAGGTTGCCTGTATGTGGACTTGCAGGATCAAATGGTACGCCAGGGGGGAAAAGTGTATCAGCACAGGCATGTCCTGGGCACACCAATAGCAGGAAGGTTGACGGCTGCTCCTGAGATGATGCTGTATGAATTCATTGACAATCTTGTCAACGATACCTACCCTACTGCAGATGCATATGCGGGTTATGTCAATACCCTTATTGTGGAGGCGGTCCACCGATCCATCCTTAAGGGCAGTCCGGTCTGTATTGAATATTGATAATTGACGTTTAAAGCCTTACACCCGTTTTGACCGAGTGTAAGGCTTTTTGTTTACCTTTATCTACCGTAGGCTTTTTTGTAGAGCTCTTCCAATTCGGTTACCAGAGGCATTCTGGGATTGGTGGTAGTGCACTGATCCTCAAATGCCCTGTCGGCCATCTCCTTTATCTTTGCTGCGAATTCATCCTTAGGTATCCCGCATTCTGCAAGGGTCAAAGGCATGTTCAGTTCTTTCATCAGCTTGCGGATGGCATCGATTAGGCTTTTCACGCCTTCTTCTGTGGTGGATGCAGGTAACCCGAGGTATCTGGCTATTTCAGCGTATTTTTGGTCGGCTATATAGTATTTGTATTTTGGCCAGGCGGTGAATTTAGTCGGTTTCTGGGCATTGTATTCAATTACGTGGGGGAGCATTATGGCATTGGCGCGGCCGTGGGGAATGTGAAATTCTCCTCCAAGCTTGTGAGCCAGGCTGTGGTTGATGCCCAGGAATGCGTTGGTAAAGGCCATACCGGCTATGCATGAAGCGTTGTGCATTTTCTCCCGTGCCTCTCTGTCAGTACCGTCTTTGTAGGCCCTTGACAGATACTCAAATACCAATTGAATGGCCTTTATAGCCAGAGCATCGGTATAATCAGAAGCCATAACGGAGACATAAGCTTCTATTGCATGGGTCAAAACGTCCATACCGGTATCAGCAGTGATGTGAGGAGGCACGGTCATGACAAAATTGGGGTCTATTATGGCCACATCGGGGGTGAGCTCATAATCGGCCAGCGGGTATTTGATATTGTTTTTTCTGTCGGTTATAACCGCAAAGGAGGTTACCTCGGACCCCGTTCCCGATGTAGTAGGAATGGCTACCATTCTGGCCTTTTGACCCAGCCTGGGGAATTTGAAGGCTCTTTTGCGAATATCCATGAACTTCAATCGCAGGGAGGTAAAGTCAGTGTCGGGATATTCATAATACAACCACATGGCCTTTGCGGCGTCTATGACCGAACCACCGCCCAGCGCTATTATAACATCGGGATTGAATTTGTTCATAAGTTCGGTTCCCCGCTTTATTGTGTCAACCGACGGATCCGGCTCTACTTCGGCGAAAATTTCAGAGTGTACGTATTGCTGTCTCTTTCTTAAATAGTACAAAACCCTGTCCACATACCCCAATTTGACCATGGAAGGATCGGTTACAATGAAGGCCCTGCTGATGTTGGGCATCTTCTCCAGATACTGAATGGAATTGGGCTCGAAATAAATTCTTTTGGGGACTTTGAACCACTGCATGTTGAGCCGCCTGTTAGCCACCCTCTTAATGTTGATCAGGTTTACTGCCGATACATTGGCGGTGGTGGAATTATGACCATAGGAACCGCATCCCAGCGTTAATGAGGGCATATTGGTGTTATAGATATCACCTATGGCTCCCTGGCTTGAGGGCGAATTGACAATCAGCCGGCCTGCTTTAATTTTCGTGGAAAACTGCTTAATTACCTCCGGGTTTTCCGAATGTATGACGGCCGAGTGCCCGAGTCCGCCGAATTCTACTATCTGTTCCGCTATTCTTATGCCCTCAGTGTGATCTTTAACAATATACAGTGCAAGTATGGGACTCAATTTTTCTCTGGACAGAGGATATTTCGGTCCTACACCGTCCAACCGGGCCACTAGGATCTTTGTATCCCTTGGTACTATTATGCCTGCCATTTTTGCTATATCACATGCCGGTTTGCCTACCACAGCCGAGCTCATTGTGCCTTTTTTGCTATCAATGGCAACGGCCTCAATTTTCTTTGTCTCCTCAGCGTTTAGGAAATAGCATTTGTTTTCCTTCATATAGTCCATGGCCTGCCGGGCGATAGCCTCATCAAGAATTACCGCCTGTTCCGAGGCGCAGATCATACCGTTGTCAAACGTTTTGGATAGAATTAAATCGGTAACCGCTCTCTTTATGTCGGCTGTCTTTTCAATATAGCATGGTACATTGCCAGGGCCTACCCCCAGAGCTGGTTTGCCGGTGCTGTATGCCGCCTTTACCATACCCGCGCCTCCTGTGGCAAGTACCAGAGATACGCCTGGATGATTCATGAGATACTGTGTAGCCTCCAGAGCGGGTTGTTCTATCCATTGAATGCAATGTTCAGGCGCACCTGCCTTAACGGCCGCATCCCTCATAATTCTGGCTGCCTCGCTGCTGCATACCTGGGCAGACGGATGGAAAGCAAAGATAATGGGGTTACGGGTTTTTATGGATATCAGGGCTTTAAACATTGTAGTAGAAGTGGGATTGGTAACCGGGGTTACACCCGCGATGATTCCCACTGGTTCAGCTATCAGTACGTAATCTTCAAGGTCATTTTCCTGGATTACCCCGACGGTTTTCTGATGATTTATGCTGTTGTAGATATACTCTGTAGCAAAAAGATTTTTGATTATCTTGTCCTCGTATACACCCCTTTGGGTTTCCTCTACGGCAAGCTTGGCAAGCTGCATGTGATGTTCGATTCCCGCTAAAGTCATGGCTTGCACAATATTGTCTACCTGTTCCTGAGTCATTGCCATGAAGGCATCAAGGGCATGTTTTGCATTATCTACCATAGCATCAATTATAGTTTTTGTGTCTTGGGTTTGCTCCATGACCAATGCTAGTTTTTTCTGTGCCATACTTGACTTCCTTTCTATTTTAAAAATTTTTATGCTCAGCAGAAGATCTGCTGCATTTTACATTGTTAAATAATTAACTATTATCGCCAAAAATAACCGGGATATACTGAAAAGATTTATCCCCTTTTACAACAGCTATATAATAACTCTGTATTTTTGCCTGTTATTCCGGTATTTGCGGTACATCCTGAGTTATAACGTTTTGCCACCTTATCATGTTCAATGAAATAATATCATTTTCCAGGCAAGTAAAGTATAGCAAATCGTTAAATATTTGTCAATATCTTTTCTTAAAATTTTTCCATAATATTTTTGGATTTTTTTTGATGCATGTTGCCTAAAAAAGCTGTATTTTGAGGGTATGCAAGGTTGCTTTACCGGATAAGGTTATTTTTCCAGTAAATGTTGCTCTGTTGGTCCCTGATATTGAATATAAAGATTTTTTATAATGCAGAGAATAAAAAAACTTACCGGAGATGCTCCGGTAAGTTTTACAGGTGTAAAGCCCTGAATTCCCGATAGTCTTTCAGCATTGTTTTCAGCAGGGATGGAATATCCAGGCCGTAAGGACATTTATTCTTGCATTGTCCGCAATTGATACAGCTTTCAATACGCTCCATCCTATCGTTCCATTCATCGGACAGGAAGTTCTGGTAGGGAGACCTTCTAAGCAGGAATGCCATTCTTGCGGCAAAGGATATGGGAATGTCAACTGGACAGGGCAGGCAGTAGCCGCAGCCTCTGCAGAAAGCTCCCTGCAGTTCCTTTCGATCCTCCTCAATTGTCTTCCACATATCTTCGTCCAGAGGAGGTGGGTTATTTCCAAGCCGGATAAACTCATTCAGTTCCGATTCTCTCTGAATCCCCCATATAGGAACGACGTTGTCAAACTGATGTAAAAATGCAAAAGTTGGAGCTGCCCGGGTAATCAAGCCTCCCGAAAGCGGTTTCATTGCAATAAAGCCTATGTCACGCTTTCCTGCCTCCTCAACCAATTTCAAATCTTCATCTGAGGAAAGTGAGGACAGCGGAAACTGAATGGTATCGTATAGCTCGGATTTTACCGCATCTATGGCTATATTAAGCCGGTGATTGGTAATTCCTATAAAGCGGACCATGCCTTTTTTTGCGCTTCCAACAGACCGCTGTACACGCTGTCGGGATCATCTGGATCCGGAAGTTTGGATGGATTATGTAGCTGATAGATGTCAATGTAATCAGTTTTCATATTTTTCAGACTGGTCTCCAGGTTTTCAAAAAGGGTCTTTTTGTCATTAGCATGGGTTTTGGTTGCAATTATGATGTCGGTACGAACATCCGACAGAGCATAGCCGATTTTTTCTTCGCTGTCGGTATACCCTCTTGCGGTGTCAAAGAAGTTGATGCCGTTATCATAGGCTTTACGGAGAAGATACGCCGCATCTTCCAGACCGATACGCTGAATGGGCAGCGCCCCGAAGCCAACCCGTGAGACCATGAGATTTGTGCGTCCGAGTTTTATTTTTTCCACTTAATTCGCTCCTCCCTTTTTGATATGCTTCTACGCTTCATTAATATCAATTATAGCACACATATATTAAATAGAAAGGATTGATTATATGGAGGCCGGCAATACACGTAAAACAGGAGTGCTGTAGAAGCCGTATTTATATTTCTTTGCAACGCTGAAGATAATAATCTGGAAATTGCGAAGAGTCATTGTGGAGAGTCTGTGAAAATCATGGATAAACATGTTTCTTGAAGTACTCTGTATGTGATATACTAGAATAAAATAATTGTCAGCCGGGCTTAGGTATAAAGCCTAATTTAATGAAAGGGTTGGGATTGATGAGTATTCTGATCTTATATGGTTCTGAGTATGGGGCTACCGAAAAGTGTGTACAGCTTATTATGAAGCACTTGAGGGGAAAGGTAGATGCAATAAATTTAAATCAAACCAAGCCAGGCAATATAGACAACTATGATATCATCCTCATTGGAGGAGGAATCTATGCAGGAAAACTTCAAAGCAATATAGTAAAATTTGTAGAAGCTAATGAGGAATGTTTACGCAGCAAAAAGGTAGGAATGTTTATATGTTGCAAAGAAGGAGAAAAAGCAGTCGAATACGTAAAGGCAAATATTCCGAACCGGCTGGTTAATGATTTGTTTATGCTAGAACATACAGGATATGAAATAAATTTGGAAAGAATGAATAGGTTAGAGAAGTTTCTGATAAAGTCAATATTTAAGATTAAGGAGAGCTATTCTCAGTTAAACTATGATGCGATAAATAGGATTGGGAATAAAATCAATGAAATGGATCGATAAACTATTGATATTGCTTACCAGATGGAGAATAGAATTGTTGATAATTAATGGAAAATGGTTCAATTGCTGTTTATGGGAAATTGTCATTATGCTTCAATTTCGGAGTTTTTTGCAAATATGTTACAAATACTCAGAAGGGGAATCCACATGAATGCAGTTGTTATGCGGGTTGCAGCGGTGGAGTTTTTCAATTCTTTGCTGAATCACGTGGGAAACAAGGATAAATATATGCAAATGATAGAGGATTATATTGCCCGGGCCGCAGATGATGGAGTGGATCTGTTGGTATTTCCCGGATTTACAGGCTGTTTTTACCAACTGATGGAACTTAATGGCCGGGATTTTAAGCAGGCCGTTGCCATGGTATGTCATCGTCAGTTTATCCATTCGGTTTTAGATATATCCCGAAAATATGCTCTGCTGATATGTCCCGGAAGCTACTGGGAGAGGCAGGGGGAGGATGTGTTTCATGCTTCCTGCCTGGTAAAGTCAGGCCAAGTGCTGCTTGAGCAGCGGCAGCTGTATCTGGCCAAATGGGAGAGGGAACTTGGCCTTTCCCGGGGAATTGACGTGGAGCTGATAGAAATAAATGGCTGGAAAATAGGCATTATGCTGGCTACCGATGTATTCTATCCCCAGGTGGCCAGGAAATTGGCTCTTATGGGTGCCCGCCTCGTTGTATCCCCCGTAGGCTTTGTGGGTGATAGAAATGCCTATTTACAATTAAGCGGTGTGTGGCAGAAGGCCCAGCTTAATCACTTTTTTGCTGTTGAAAGCGCTTTTAACGGAAGGCTGGGCACAAAAGGATTATTGCAGGAAAACAGTACATTATCCTGGGCTGGTGGAGATGAGGAATATAACGTGGCATCGGGATGTAAAATGCTTTGGGGAGAGAGCATTATACACGCTCCGCTGCCAATGACACCGCAGGAGAATGGTATCCTTAAGCGTACCAGCGGAAAGATCGATTTCATCACAGCTGATCTGGATCGTCAGGGGCGAAGACAAGCCCTTAAGGAGTTTAACGCACTTGCCCAGCTGAATCCGGGATTTTACACAAAAATAAGGCGTCTGGGCGGGCAAAAGGCTGCTGACAATTAGATTATACCCTTATTAGCTGGTGTTACTCCTTCAGTCGGGAGGTGCAAAATGATAAACACCATCATAAAAGCCATATTCAGGTCAAGGATGAATTTGTCAAGAATAGAAAAGTACATAGAGAAAATGCCAGCTGCTGATAGCGTGTCGGGCATGGGTGAAAACTGTACTGATAAAGTAAAAATAGCTGCTGTACAGAGGGAGATCAAACCGGTAAAAAGCGTTGAGAGCTATATTGATATAATTGACCGCTTTATTGCGGAAGCCCGCAGACAGGGCTGCCGATTGGTCGTTTTTCCCGAGTACAATTTCTTTGATTTGTTCGGTTTTATTCCCGGCTTTCTTTTTTTGAACCACTATTTGAATAAAAAAGCCAAGGCCGACAGAAATAAAAAATTTAAAGCTGATAAGAAAGACGAAAATGGCAGGAAACGACTTATCAGCCATGATGATGAAGCGAACAATCAAAATGGTTTCGATGCATCCCTTCTTACTCCCGTATTCAAAGCCGTGGCATCATCTATTGAGGATGGCTTATGCCGTATATTCTCCTTGCTTGCTGAAAAGTACGGCATTTATGTGTATACAGGGAGTTTTTTGGTGTGCAGGGCTCAAAAGCTGTACAATGTAGGTTTTTTATATGCCCCCGATGGCAGATTAGTTGGAAGCCAAACAAAAATTCATCTGACCGACTTTGAAGAGCAATTGGGCTTGTCCAGAGGGCATTCCCTGGATGTATACCATCTTGATATAGGCAGGATAGCAATTCCAATATGCATGGATGCAACCTATTTTGAAACGTTTTTTGCTGCTGTCGAGCAGGGGGCCGAACTCGTTGTGCTCCCCATAGCTAATATGGAGGAGTACAGCCTGCCCAGGGCTATAAGGGGGATATGGGGCAGGGTTCAGGAATCATACGTGTATGGAATAAAGGCATCGTAAACGGCTGGATAGCCGGCATGCACTTTACAGGAAAGGCAGGAGTTTTTGCTCCCCTGGAAATAACCGATAATAGGGATGGCGTTGTGGCCATATCGTCGAATTACCAAGGCGATGAACTGGTGACTTGTAGCGTGGATTACCGGAAGCTGAGGGAGTGCAGGAGTCGGGCCGAATACTATGGAGACAGCAATCCAGCCTTTGAAGGGGAATATGTTCGGGAAACCTATCGGATATAAGGCCATGCTTTAGTGCCGGAAACACTACCGTATAAAAACCGTTTATAATAGGAACGCATTGAATAGTTTTAAGAATATTATTCCAACTTAGGGGATTATGCTTCATCAATGCATATTTAAGGAGGGATAAGGATGAGAACTAATAGAAATACCGTCCTATGGATGTATGCCCTGGGGTATTTTGGCATCTCCATATTTACCCAGACTACGGTTAAATGGTATCAGTATTTTTACGCGCCGCCTGATGTCAATGTAAGCGGGTTAAGGGTTTTGATTCCCTTATCGCTTATAGGTATCACCATGGTTGTAGCGCGGATTTTTGACGGTTTAGCAGATCCTATTGTTGCTCACCTTTCCGACAACTGCAGGAGCCGGCTGGGAAGAAGGATCCCTTTTATACTGTATGGTTCGGTGCCGCTGACCTTATCATTTATAGCCATCTGGTTTCCGCCCGTGAATGGCGAGTCCATCTGGAATTTTGTGTATTTGACGGTAGTGTTGGTATTGTTTTTCATATTTTTTACCGTTGTGGTAGCGCCTTATCTGGCCCTTATAGGCGAGGTATCCGAGAACAGGGTGGAAAGGATAAAGCTGACCACCATGCAGGGTGTTACCCAGGTCCTGGGTGTTATGGTAGCCGAGGTAGGCTCGGGGGCCATAATACATATGAGCAATTTTAAAGTAATGGGTATATCGTTGGGTCTGGTATCCCTTATAACCATAATGCTGACACCGCTATTTGTCAGGGAAGAGAAGATAGCGCCTTCGGAAGAGCAGGTAGGCATGATTTCATCTATAAAGATGACTTTGAATAACAGCTATTTTATAAATTATCTGGTTTCATACTTAATGATCTGGTTTGGTATAAACTCATTGACCATAGCAATGCCATATATTACCGAAATACTCCTGGGAGAAACGGCGGAAATGTCGGGCTTTTTAATAGCGGGCGCTTTTGTGGTCACCATTGTTGTCAGCCCATTCATACCAAAGTTGGTAATTAAGTTGGGCAAAAAGAGGGTAATGGAGCTGACCCATCTTGTTCTGGGCGTTATACTATGCAGTATGTTTTTGTTTGGTACGCTTATAAATGGCTGGGCGGCGTATATATTGATTTTTGCCGCAGGCATTCCCCTTGCCATCACCTTTATTGTGCCCAATGCAATGGTGGCCGATATAGCTGAATGGGACGGATTGGTTACCGGGCAAAGGCGTGAAGGCATGTTTTTCGGAGCGCAGGGTTTAATAATAAAGATCGTAATAGGGATATCCTCCCTTGTTACGCCGTTTATATTCGATATCTTCGGCTATACCAAAGATAATCCCTTGGGGCTCAAACTAATCGGGCCGATAGCGGGGATTATAGCGCTGGCAGGCATATTCTTTATAAGGCGGTACGGCCTTACAGAACAGCAGCTGGAAGATAGAAAACGGTTAACATCTCCCCAGAAATATTAAGGTACTTGAGCCGGAATCGGTGTTTTAGTCATGTATATTTGCCAGTACAGAGGGCAAAATAAGAAAAAATTTTAAAAAATTAT
>LSQX01243130.1_pt1 | contig 22113 bp, 14 predicted proteins | sample 654561 | NCBI WGS metagenome assembly LSQX01 (sample SAMN04489861, study PRJNA283612) | anaerobic digester metagenome | isolation source: 4 biogas reactors fed with cattle manure at either 37C or 55C with and... | place: Denmark: Kongens Lyngby | collected 2014
GCTTTTACAATGATTGACAATTCAGGCAGGGCACTATGCAATGCTTTTGTGTCGTCCGACTCCAGGGCGGATATTTTTGTAAAGAGCCGAGCCGTAGAATTTGAAGATAAAAAGCTTTATCAAATAACCGGGCACACTCCTCACCCGATGTTTTCACTGTTTAAGTTATTATGGGTTCGCGAGAATATGAAAGAGGTGTGGGAAAGATGTTCAAGAATCCTTTGTTTTGAAGATCTTCTTCAATATCGGCTGGGAATTACCAGCCCGGCAATAAGCTGGTCGTTAGCCGGCAGAACTATGCTTTTTGATGTCAGAAATCATATCTGGAGCGAAGAGATATTGAAAAGTATTGGAATAAAGCGAAAACAACTTTCTGAACCATTGCCTTCCGGCCGGTTTGTAGGATATGTTGATAAAAAAATAGCCCGGCGGCTTAATCTTGGTGATAAGGTGGCTGTTGTTACAGGAGGTCATGATCAGCCATGCTCCGCTCTTGGAGCCGGAGCCGTGAAGCCGGGAATGGCTGTCTATGCCAGTGGTACAGTAGAATGTATAACTCCTGCTTTTAAAAAGCCTCTGTTTAGTGAGGAGTTGCGAAAATTTAATTTTTGTACTTATGACCATACAGCAGAAGGATTATATGCTACCCTTGCTTACAGCCTGACGGGAGGGAACCTGATTAAATGGTTCCGCGATCAGTTCGGGCAGAAAGAGATTGAGATTGCAAGAGAAAGCAGTTCCGATCCTTATGAGCTGCTTCTCAGGCAGATGCCTGAAGAGCAGACCGGATTGTCAGTGTTACCCTATTTTACTCCCTCGGGAACTCCCTATTTTGACACATCGGTGAAAGGCACCATATTAGGGCTTGACCTGACAACTACCAAAGGAGAGATATTGAAAGCACTTATCGAAGGAGTGGCTTTGGAAATAAGGTTGAATCTTGAGATATTAGAGAAGGCCGGCTATGTGGTTAATGAATTGAGAGCTATTGGCGGTGGAGCAAAATCCGGCTCGTTGATAAAGTTGAAAGCTGATATAATTAATAAGCCGATCACTACCCTTGATATTACCGAAGCCGGATGCAGGGGAGCAGCAATCCTTGCAAAGGCGGCATTTGATAAGGTTGGGGCAGAAAGGATCATCAGCCAATGGGTGAAACCGGGACAGGTTATTTTACCACGGCAAAATGATCTTTACGGGAAGAAGTTTCAGACATATAAGACCCTGTATGCCAAATTAAAAAGAAATTTTTATGAAGTAAGTCCTTTGTAAATTGTGGATTTTTAATTATAAATAAATATCTGTATGAAGAAATTATCAATATCATTGGCAATTGCAGTTATCGCAGGATTGTGTTTTATTTCATTTTTTGCAGCAGCCCAGAAAGATATTAGCAGGCAGGAGTATCTGCAGCAGCTGATCAAATCGTTGCCTGAAGACCGGTATAAGAGTCCTGCTGACCATATATCCGGAACATCTGCACCACATGTGTCGCCTGAAGATTTTACCTGGGGCGATTGGGTAAAAAGAACAGGGGAGCTGCCTCCTGATTTCAATAAGCTGCCAAATTTTCCGTTTCTTCCTGATCCCCTGATTATTGATCAGGGTGGAAAGGAGATTCCCGTTACAACAATTGAACAGTGGAACCACAGGAGGGAAGAGATTAAAAAATTGGTACAGCACTGGATTACCGGCACAGTGCCTCCGCCGCCGGGCAATCTTATTGCAGAGGTGCTTGAAGAAAAAAAGACCGGTTCGCTTACAGAAAGGAGTGTATTGCTTAAATTCGGGCCTGATCGTAAAGCCGAACTGCATGTTAATATTCTTATTCCTCCCGGTGAAGGTCCTTTTCCCGTATTTATCTGTCCATGGAAGAAGGATAGATATGATTGGGTGCAGGCAGCCGTAAGGCGTGGATATATCGGATGCCGGTACTCTGCAACCGATCCAAGGTACGGATATCCTGACGACAGTGAGGCATTTGAGAAGATATGGTGGCCTGATTATGATTATAGTACATTGATGCGATGGGGATGGTCGGCTTCCAGAACAGTAGATTATTTGTATACATTAGAAATTGTTAATAAAGATCAGATTGCACTTACCGGGTTATCAAGAAATGGTAAACAGGCGTTGATGGGTGCTGCCTTTGATGAAAGGATTAAGGCAGTTATACCAATCAGCGGAGGTACCGGATCTGAAGATCCTTTCAGGTACACAAATGAAAAGTATGATAATGAGTCAATAGCTGAAATCACAAGAAATTTTCCCTATTGGCTTCACCCAAGATTGCGTTTTTTTGTAGGGAGGGAAAATAAAATGCCGGCAGACCAGAACCTGTTGATGGCACTTGTTGCTCCCAGGGGGTTAATGCTAACCTCATCAATATTTGAAGACCAGGGGAACCCATGGGGTATAGAACAGGCTTACCTGTCGGCAAAAAAAGCATATGATTTTTTGGGTGCAGGCGATAAAATAGCCATTGATCTGAGGCATGGGCTTCATGCTCCTGCAGCACGTGATATTGAGCGATATATTGATTTTTTCGACTATGTATTTGGAAGAGGCGGAATTAAGCCGGAGAATAAGCTCTTTTATAATTATAGTTTTTCAAAATGGCTGGGGTTGAGCGGAGAGCATATCGATCCACTTAATTATACTGTTTGTGAGGCAGATGGCCTTTTAAAAAACCTTAATGGAAAGGTTATTGATAATCAGGCTGACTGGCAGGAAAAAATATCTACTGTCCGGGAAAATATTAATTGGGCGCTTGGTGATGAACCTCCTTCAATTGGTCCCGGTATTCAGCCCGATTATATGCGCAGTTTGGTTGTAAGGCCTTTGGTAAAAGAGGGTGTCTCTTCAGAGGATATTGGTTTTGGCACACTTTACTATCCGAAGTTGAAGGAGGGTGAGTTTAAGAAATATCCCGTGGTGATATTTTTGCACGAATATACATATCCAACCGGATTTGGGAGGAGATTCCAGCCGCTTCTTGACAACTTTTTAAAATCAGGTTATGCAGTTTATGCATTTGATCAGATTGGGTTCGGCACAAGGATAGAAGAGGGAAGGCTTTTTTATGAAAGATTTCCTCATTGGTCGAAAATGGGAAGGATGGTTGCCGATGTGAGATGGTCGGTCGATGCTCTGTCTGACCATAATCTGATTGATCCCGTGAAAATTTTTGTAGCCGGTTACTCCCTCGGCGGCACTGTTGCCCTGTACAGCACAGCTTTAGATGACAGGATAGCAGGAGTGGTTACTGTTTGCGGGTTTTCACCTATGCGTACCAACCTGCCGGGGAAGACTGCTGAAGGGATTTATGAGTATTCGCATCTTCACGGGTTAATACCGCGTTTAGGTTTTTTTGCCGGATGTGAAAATAGGATACCATACGATTTTGATGAGATTATTGGTTGCATTGCTCCTCGTCCGGCACTTATTATTGCTCCTTCCCGGGATCAGTATGCAGATATTGAAGATATTAAAAAGTGTGTCGGGGAGGTGAGAAAAGTGTACACCCTGTTTAATAAGCCAGGCCAGCCAGACCTGATAGTGCCTGAGGATTATAACAGGTTTTCTGCCTATATGCAAGAGAGAATGGTATCGTGGATAAAGAAATTAGCGGATCAGTAAGGGGAAACCGTTGCAGCAATTATTAGAAGATATCAGAGTGACATTCCTGATAGGCAGGGGCCTCGGGTATGATATCCGGAGAGAAGACAGCAGGGAAAAGAGACAAGAAACAGCTGTACGAAATGCCTGCCGGCAGAGGTGTGTGGGAGAAGGTACTTAAATTTTTGCGAACCGGATTAGTGCATTGTGGTATCTTAATATAACCCGGAAAAATCATATTGATGAAAAAAACTATATGCTGATTGTAGGAAGAATAAAATTACTTTTATTAACTTGTGCGCCGCATTCTTTAAAACTAACAAATTTAAAAAAAAATGACACAAAGAAGAGATTTTATAAAGAAGAGCCTGGTTGGCACTGCCGGGATTGCAATTGGAGGTATGGGCTTCAGTGCCAAGTCTTATGGATCAATCATGGGAGCCAATGAACGAATCACAATGGCCGTAATAGGAATTCGTGGTCAAGGTAACGGACATATAGGAAATTGGTGTAAGTTAAAGGATAACCGGAATGTTTTTGTTAAAACATTATGTGATGTGGATGAAGAAGTATTTCCTGAAAGAGTAAAAAAAGTTGCGGATGCGATAGGTACCAGGCCAAAAACCGAGTGGGACATGAGAAGGGTGTTTGAAGATAAAGATATTGATGCTGTTTCTTTTGGCACACCAAATCATTGGCATGCTCTGGGTACAATATGGGCTTGTCAGGCAGGAAAACATATTTATGTGGAAAAACCGGCATGTCACAATGTATTTGAGGGACGCAAAATGATAGAGGCAGCCCGAAAGTATAATGTAAGGGTGCAGGTAGGGTTTCAGAACCGCTCGATAAGCAATGTTATTGAAGCAATGAAGTTTTTACATGATGGTGGTATCGGAGATGTGTATATGGCAAAAGGGTTGTGCTACAAACCACGCGACTCTTTTGGAATTGCTCCCGACAGCATGCCTCCTGCTTCACTGCATTATGATATGTGGTTAGGTCCTGCTCCATATCGCCCGTATAATGAAAAGCGAGGCCACTACAATTGGCATTGGCATTGGGATACCGGAAATGGAGATACCGGCAATCAGGGTCCACATCAGTTTGATATTGCAAGGTGGGGTTTAAATAAAAAAGTACATCCGGTAAGTATATTTTCAACCGGTGGGATTTATGGCATTGACCCTAAAGAGTGTTCTCAGGAAACTCCTAATACCCAGACTTCACTATTTACCTATGAAGATGGTAAAGTGTTGGAATTTGAAACACGCGGCCGTTTTACTCATGGAGAGTCAAGCCTGAATATTAAGATAGGTAATATGTTTTATGGAACAGAGGGGTATATGGAGCTAAACGGAAGTACATGGAAAGCTTTCAGAATGAGAGAAGAACAGCCATTTGCCGGTTCGTCTAAGGAGACTTCCGAAGTACCGAAAGATCCTACATTTATGGCCGCTCCGGGAGGAACCGAGCATTATGCCAACTTCATTGATGCAATCAGATCAGGTAACGATTATGATTTGAAATGTGATATTCGCGAAGGTTTTTACTCATCCGCCCTTCCGATTATTGCCAATATTTCATATCGCCTGAAGAGAGAGTTAACATTTAGGGGTGATTATGAAAAATTTGCCAATGACCCCGAAGCAGATATGATGCTTACACGTAATTACCGGAAGCCATACGTTGTGCCTGAGGAGGTTTAAAAAAAATGTTGGCGGACTTATTACCGGTCCGGTATCAGTCCGCCAACGTTTGATTTAAGAAAATTAAGCACTATATTCCATTTGCATTTCTGTACATTTGCTCTTCATTGGAGAAGTCATTTTTAACCACATGATTTTCTAATGGAACAATTTTTTCATGGATTGCATCCACGATCCATTCAGGTTGAGGAAAGAAATAGTTCTCTATTTCATGAGCAGGTGTAATCCAGTTTCGTGATCCCACAACTACAGGAGGAGCATCAAGATAATCAAATGCAAGCTCCGTAATGTTAGATGCCATGTCTCTCATAAAAGAACCTCTTCCCGTGGCATCACCGGTAATAACTATCCGTCCTGTTTTTTTGACCGATTCAATAACTTTTTCATAGTTGAATGGCACTAATGAACGGGCATCTATTACTTCTGCGGATAGATTATATTTTTCTTCTAATATTTTTGCTGCATCAAGTGCCCTGTACAAAGTAGCGCCTATTGATAAAATTGTGATGTCATTACCCTCTTTTTTGATATCAGGTTCCCCGATTGGAATTTCGTAATAACCTTCGGGCACACCATCTTTGTGGAACATTTCGCCAATATCGTAGATTCGCTGACTTTCGAAAAAGATTACCGGATCTGTGCCTTGTAATGCAGAATTCATAAGACCTTTTGCATCATAAGGGGTAGCGGGAAATACAACTTTAAGTCCCGGGATATGGGCAGGAAGTGCTGTCCAATCCTGTGAATGTTGTGCTCCATATTTTGAGCCTACCGAAACGCGGACAACAACCGGCATTTTTAATACATTTCCACTCATTGCCTGCCACTTCGGCAGCTGGTTGAATACTTCGTCACCTGCACGCCCTAAGAAGTCGCAATACATAATTTCAGGCAATGCCCTTCCGCCGCACATTGCATAACCAATTGCAACACCAACAATTGCACCTTCAGTGATAGGAGAGTTGAACAGCCTGTGATATGGCAGGGCTTCCGTAAGACCCCGGTAAACTGCAAAGGCACCACCCCAGTCACGATTTTCCTCACCAAAAGCTATAAAGGTTGGATCTTTATAGAAACGATCGATCACAGCTTCAAAAATTCCATCCCTGAGGGCATAAGTTTTTATTTTTGAATGAGGCTTCCCGCTTTCATCAAACATATACCTCTCTTTTTTACTCAACTGCCGTACTCTTGGGTTCTCTTCAATCGGGTGGTTAACTTCCGGCCGGCGGTCCTCCATTTTATCAACTGACCGGTTGCTTAGCATCATCCCGCCAATCAGGTTTGGATATTTTTTCATATCCATATGCGGAGATACTGTTTTGTCAATTGACAATTTAAGTGTATATGTGATAAGCTCTTTTATTTCCGTTTTTATTTTTTCCAAAGCTTCTTCCGTGGCACTGCCAGGGGATTATAACCATCAATCCTTTCGGCATGCATCTGATCGCTGTTTAATCCTGCCCCGATTCTGGCTGCAATATCGTATCCCATTGTTTCGCCGGAAGTCTGGCCTCCCATGCCATACTGATTATTCATAATATTGATGATCAAAGGTAATCCCCCTTTCATGTCACCTTCCCACAATTCGGTAAACTGGTCCATTGTAGCAAAGGACAGTCCTTCCCAAACAGGGCCGCACGACATTGAGGCATCGCCGATATTTGCAACAACTATACCTTTTTTACGATTTACTTTTTTGTATAGAGCCGCTCCTACTGAAATATCTCCGGATCCTCCTACTATGGCATTGTTGGGATAAACCCCGAAAGGTGTGAAAAAAGCATGCATCGATCCGCCCAGCCCTTTGTTGAAACCGGTTTCACGTGCAAATATCTCTGCAAGGGTGCCGTAAAGCAAGAATTTAACAGCCAGCTCCTTTGTGGTACCTGTATGTCCGGCTTTTACCGGAGCCAGTGTAATTCCATTGAAGTGATCCTCCATTATCCTGTTAAGGCTTACATCATCTGATTTGTAAATTGCTGATAAACCTTTTGCAATTATTTCACCATGGCTGCGGTGGGATCCGAAAATAAAATCGTCTACGCCAAGAGTAAATGCCATTCCTACAGCCGCAGCTTCTTGCCCGATAGAAAGGTGGGCAGGACCGGGATGATTGTATGGGATATCATTATATTCCCCCCGTGTTTTAATAAGATTGAGCATGGTCTCAAATTCACGGATCATAAACATGTCGTGAAATATCTTTATCAACTCATCATTGGTAAAGTTCTTTTTTTCTTCACTTACAGTTTTATTGTACTGGTTGACCGGGATTGGCGTAAAATCTATTTGCCCCGGTTTTCTAACTTCAGATGGATCTATAAATTGATTTTTTGGCATTGCTAATAATTTTTAAAGTTAAGGAATTATAAATTCAGGTTTTCTATCCGGGTTTTTATTTCTGATAAGAAGCGTGTTGCTTCTCCTCCGTCAAGAGCCTGGTGGTTATATGTAAGTGACAGGCCGATCATAGGAACAAATCCATAAACGCCCTCTTCAATCTCTTTCGGGCGCGGAACTATTGTACAGACTCCTAAAATTGCCGATTGAGGCAGGTTGATCACCGGTGTAAATATTTCTACACCATAATTTCCGAGGTTGGAAACAGTGAAAGTGGCTGCTTCAGGGCTTAACAGATCGGGGTTGATACTTCCTGTACGGCACTGTCCGGCCAGTTGCTGAAGTTGGTATGATAAGCCTGTGATCGACAGGTCGTCTGAATTTTTAAGTGCAGGAACCATGAGCCCGCGCTCAGTATCTACAGCAAGTCCCAGATGCACTTTGTTAAACCATTTCATTTTATCTCCCAGATAGTGAGTGTTAACTACAGGGAATTTTTCCAAAGCACGGATTGTCGCATAACAAACCATGTCGTTGATAGTGACATTCTGGGATATTTTGCCTTCAGAGTAATCATCTTTGAATTTTTTCCGCAGTTTTAAAAGCTGTCGTGCATCTGCACTCAGGTGGTGAGTGAGCTGTGCTGAATTTTGAAGTGAGTTATACATTGCTGAAGCAATCAGTTTTCTAATGTTGGATATCGATTTTACTTCGAAGTCGTCTCCTTGCCGGATTATTGCTGTTTTTGCTACAGGCGCTGCTTCAGGTGCGGTTATAGTGGGAACGGCAGCTGCACTTATGGCAGATGTGGCGGAGAGTGCCTCAACATCCCGTGCAATAATGCGGCCGCGCGGACCGGATCCTTTTATGACAGCCGGATCAATTCCTAATTGTTTAGCCATATTTTTAGCTAAGGGTGAAATACGCAGATGCCGGTCTGCAGGCTCAACTTCAAATTCCACCACCTTAGGGGATTCTTCAGTAACAGGTTCTGTTACTTCTGCCACAGGGACCTGCTCAACAGTTCCACCCGCGGGATCAAACTCTTTAAATGATTCTCCTTTGTTGCCTATTACGGCAACATTGGTTAGTACGGGAACCTCATCACCCTCATTGTAAAAAATGGCCAGCAATGTACCACTGCTTTTTGCCTCCTCTTCAAATGATGCTTTATCGGTTTCATAAGAAAAAAGTATATCACCTTCGCTTATTTCTTCACCTACCGATTTATACCATTGCCCCATGATGCAGGTTTCAACAGATTGTCCCTGGCGGGGCATTAAAACAGGTATTGCCATATTTTTTTAGTTTTTGGTTAACTTGTTAATACAAATAATATTTTTGACTAAATCTTAAAAACACTGAATATAAGATACTTTACATTGATAAATCTATTATTGGGTGTAAAGTTAAAACTTATAACTTGTATTTACAAGTTGTTTAATATTATTTAAATTTTTTTTAACTTTGAACCTTATGGAAAATATGCCACAATACCGAAGATTATATGAATTGCTCCGGGAGCAAATTATTAAAGGAATATATGAGGAAGGGAATCTTTTGCCTTCAGAAAACGAGTTGTGTGTAGTGCATGGCACAACCAGGCCTACTGTAAGGCATGCACTTGATCTTTTGGTTAAAGACGGGCTTATCCTGAAAAAGCAGGGAAAAGGGAGTATTGCCAGAAAGCCACCTCTGAATATAGGGCTGTTATCTATTTCCGGAACTGCATCTGCTGTTGGCATGAGATATTTAAAAACTGATATTTTACAAAAACCCGTTATACGCCAATGGCCTGAAAATTTCCCTTTTGAATTAACGGAAACTGAAAAGTCGGCCGGCTGTATTTATATGGAGAGACTCAGATATGTTGACAGGAAGCCTGTTTTTTATGATATAAACCATATTCCCAATATTAATCTTCCAAGGTTTACAAGCCGCTCATTTGAAAAACGATCTCTTTTTGATACGCTGAGAAAATATTACCGGGTTAATATTTTGGGCGGGGAGCAAAAGCTGAAGGCAATAATTCCCGGAGAAGAGATAAAAGATATACTAAAGCTGGGGCCGGGATATCCGGTATTGCAGATAGAACGCAAATTGGTTACAGGTAAAGAGGAGTTCAATATTTACTCGACAATTTATTTTAATTCCGAAAAACACTCTATTTTCGGTAAGTTCTGATTTTTGAGATGTTTGTGTAGAGGAGCATTGGCCGGCGATCTTGTAAAGTTCAAATTAATTTTTTTTTGAAAATCTTAAAATTTTGTCTTTTACCCCTGTTAAATTATTTAAACTCACTATAATTGGCGTAATTTTTTTACTTAAAAATACTAGTTATTAATTTTAATGTTTTGCAATATAATACCAAATTGACAGCAGTAGATTCAGCTGTTAACCTGAAAGGAGAAAGAGCTACTTTTGAAAATGAAAAATATGGCAGCCACCAACGGAATAATTTTGATATCTGGCTTGCTAAAACTGACGTGCCTGCTCCATTAGTAATATATATACATGGCGGCGGGTTTACCGGAGGCGACAAATCCCGTTATTATGGGTCTGAAGATTTAATAAGATTTTTAGATGCAGGAGTGTCTGTAGCAACTGTAAATTATCGTTTTATGACTGAGGCACCTTTTGGTATAAAGGCCAGCATGAACGATGTAAAAAGAGCTGTTCAGTATATCAGGTATAATCATAAAATGTACAATATTGATAAAAAAAAGATAGCATGTTCCGGGGGATCAGCAGGGGCAGGAACGGCACTTTGGCTTGCTTTCAGCGATGATATGTGTGACCCTCACAGCAGTGATCCTGTATTACGTGAGTCTACTCGCATTTTATGCGCCGGTGCTTTTGCTGCCCAATCCACTTACGATATATTTAAATGGGAAAAAATATTGGGGCTCCCTATTAATAATTCTCATGAACAGTTATCAGTTATTGCAGCTGCATTTGGATTTCATTCTTATGAGGATATAAATCTTTTTGATCAGATTGATATCCGGAAAGAGCTTGATTTTTTAGATAAAATGGATAAAAGCAGTGCACCTGTTTTTGTATATAATAAACATAAAGGAGGTATACCTGAAAATATGGATGACTTTAATCATCACCCACTTCATGCTAAGGCTTTGAAAGAGAAAGCTGAAGAGGTAGGCCTTGAAGTAGTGGTCTATGCTCCGGAAATTGGAATTATTGACCCGTCAGGTATAGATCTTGTAGACTTTTTTCTGGGTAAGTTTTTTAATTAAATTATATGAAAAGTGTATTCCGGTTTTAACCGGAATAAAAAAGGATTATTAAAATTCAGAACAAATGAACTTAAAGGTATTGAAATTTGGAGGAACATCATTAGGCTCTCCCCGGAATATGAGATTAGTGATGAAGATCATCGCCGACAATAAAAAGAAGATTGTGGTTCTTTCAGCAATGTCCGGAACAACAAATGCTCTTGTTGAGATATCCGAACTTTTAAGCAAAAAGGATAAAAAAGCTGCCGGTATCCTTATTGATAAGTTAGAGGGAAGCTATCGGGATGTGGTTAATAATCTTTATGAATATGCTGATAATAAAGAGAAAGGAGATCAGATTATAATAACCTCGTTTGAAGTTATTAAGTCATCTCTTACAGGTAGGTTTACCCAGGCAGCGGCTAATACAATTATTTCGATGGGTGAGATTATCTCCACTAAACTTTTTACCCTGTTGATGGAGGAAAACGGGCACGATGTAAAATTACTGCCTGCCCTTGATTTTATGAGAATAGGGAAGGATAAAATGGCTGATTTGAAGTTTATCACTGAAAATATCAGACCTGTTTTGGAGGAAGCCGGCGATGCCAAGTATTATATCACTCAAGGTTATATATGCCGCAATGCAAGTGGGGGGGTAGACAATCTGCAAAGAGGGGGCAGTGACTATACAGCTTCCCTGATTGGTGCGGCAATTGATGCTGAGGAGATACAGATATGGACTGATATTGACGGAATTCATAATAATGATCCGCGATATGTTGAAAATACAAAAAAAATTAGCCGGCTCTCATTTTTTGAAGCTGCCGAACTTGCATATTTTGGAGCAAAAATTTTACATCCGCAGACAATATATCCTGCACGCATTCATAATATACCTGTTCGTTTAAAAAACACGTTGAATCCATCAGATCCCGGAACTCTCATTACATCAGAAACTTCAGGGAAGGGGATAAAGGCAGTAGCTGCAAAAGACGGAATAACGGCAATTAAGATAAGATCAGATCGCATGCTGATGGCGTACGGGTTTTTAGAAAGTGTGTTTAAGATTTTTGCCAAGTATAAAACCCCCATAGATATGATATCTACTTCTGAGGTGGCTTTGTCACTTACAATAGATAACAGCAAAAATATCAAAAAGATTTTAGAAGAGCTTGATGAGTACGGCACAGTGGCGGTTGATTACAATATGACCATTATATGTATTGTAGGAGATATTATAGGTGAGGAACGGGGTTTTGCGTCAAAAGTATTCCATGCATTGGATGGTATACCGATCAGAATGATATCGTACGGAGGAAGTCGTTTTAATATTTCAATTCTTGTTCCTGATACTCAAAAAGAGATTACCCTGAAAGCATTAAGTAAAAATTTACTTAACCACTCTTAATAGAAAATATTATATTCCGCTGAAGCTCACTCCTTCGAATAAAATTGAAGGGGTGAGCCATGCAGAGTTTACATTAATATCATCTCCTATTGCCAGAATGCCTGACCACAGCTCTTTCATATTGCCGGTTATATTCATTTCGGATATGGGGTAAGCCAATTCTCCATTTTTAATAAAAAACCCTTCAATACCGTAAGAAAAATCACCCGTTGAGCCATTGCAATTTCCGCCGTTGAACCCTGTTACCATAACTCCTTTGTCAACTTCTGAAATGAGCCGGTTAATATCTTTTGTTCCTGTTTTAAAAAGCAGGTTGGATGTCTCTCCGGAAGTTGGGCTCATGGCCAGCTTTTTACTGTAATAAGAGTCGATATAGTAATTTTTCAATATACCGTTTTTAATTATTGCACGCCTCTTTGTTGCCAGTCCCTCGTTATTGAAATATTTTGAACCGTAGCCTGAAATAATAAAGGGGTCATCTGTAATTGTCAATTTTTCTGAAAATACCTTTTCTCCTTTCAGGTCTGTCAGGAAGGAGTTTTTTTGTTGAATTGCCGAACCATTAAGAGCTGAAATCAGGGGACTGAGTATTCTGATTGTCTGGCGGTTTTCTATTAACATTGACATTTTTCCTGAGACTGCTTTTATCCTGCCGATTTTTTTTAATCCTCTTTTTAATGCAGTGTCTCCAATTCCATCTTTTTTTAAATTATTGAAAAAGACGGAACTTTCTCCCCAGTATGATTCAGGGCGTGTTTCCCCTCCATTTACCGAAACCGAGGCGTTGATACCGAATCTTGTAGCTGAAGAGTCGCCTTTGAAACCATTGCTTGTCACCAACAGATATTCATAAAAACGGTCATAATATGATGCAGAGACAGCTATTACTCTATTATCTTTTTCCAATGCCTCTTTTTCTGTTGCCCGGGCAAGATTGATTTTTTGTCCGGTGTCGTATTCGGAAAATTCCGGATCGGCGGTATTGAGATTTTTATCTTGTCCCTTAAAATAAAGATTGGCATCGGGAAGCATCCTGAATTCATCTTCTGACAAATAATTTGTTGAAGCAATAGCTTCAGAAATAAATCTTTCCAGATCTTTTTTATTTAATCTGTTAGTTGAGTGTGATGAGTATTTGCGATTAACATAGAGCTTAATCGACATACTTCTCTGAATGGCTTGTTCTAACTTATCTGTTTTTTTATCTCTGACTTCAACACTGTTTGTAATTTGGTTTGAAATACTTACAGCTGCCTGATTAGCTCCATTTTTCAGGGCATAATTCATAGCCCATAATGCAAGGTCATATTTCTCTTTTTTTGTCATTTTTGAAATATTAAAATAGTTGTCAGGCAGAACCTCCGACCGTAAGCTTTTTCACTAAAACTGTTGGCAGTCCACAAGCTACAGGTACTGATTGTCCCTCTTTTCCACAGGTCCATGTGCCGTTATCAATTTTAAAATCATTTGCTGCCATTGTAATATCAGCCAGGGCTTCGGTACCGTTTCCTATAATATTTATATCTTTAATCGGGCTGGTCAGTTTACCTTTTTCTATTAAATATCCTGACTTTACAAAAAATGTAAAATCGCCGGCACCAATATTAACCTGTCCGTTACTGAAATTGTCAACATACACCCCATAATCAACTTCGGAAATTATCTCTTCTTTGGTGTGAGGCCCCGGCTCCATATAGGTTGCTCTCATTCTTGGTAAGGGAATGTGTCTGAATGATTCGCGCCTTCCATTTCCTGTCGGGGCTACTCCGTAATGCTTTGAACTGATTTTGTCGTGCAAATAACTGTTTAATATTCCGTTCTTTACTAAGTATGTTTTTTGTGCATCATTGCCTTCATCATCAATGTTGATAGATCCACGATTATATTCAATTGTTCCGTCATCAATAATATTGATAAAATTTTCAGCTACTTTTTGTCCCATTTTATCACTGAATATTGAAGTTTTTTTACGGTTAAAATCTGCTTCAAAAGTGTGACCGATTGCTTCATGCAGCAAAATACCTGATCCGCCGGCGCCCATAACTACCGGCATTTCTCCACCTTTGGGACGAACAGCATCAAATTGCAGGTTGACACGGTCTGTTACTTCTTCAGCCAGTTCTTCAGCTAACCGGTCAGACAGCCATTCATAACCTTTTCTGAAAGAACGGGCTGAATATGAATTTTCTGTTTTGCCCCCTTTTTGCATGGTACAAACAGCACCAAAGCTTACCATTGGCCTGTAGTCGTATGTTAATACCCCTTCTGAATTGAAGAAAAGGATCATTGACGTTTCATCACTTAAAAAGGCATTGACCTTAATCACCTTACTGTCGAGTGAAAAAATTTTGTCGTTAATTTTTTGAACTATCGGGACTTTGTCTTTAACAGATATATCATCCCATTTTTTTGAAATATTGTAATAGTCTGCCGGTTTTTTCAGGTAAAAATCTGTTGACTGAAAATTTTTTCCGCTGTTTGCAATATTTGCTGCCATTAATGCGGCATTAATCATATCCTTCGGATTGAGTGTTTCAGAATATGCAAATCCTGTTTGATCACCATTTAAAACTCTGATACCCACTCCTGAGCTGACATTAGAATAGGCACGGTTAACTTTCCCGTCTTCCAATCCCAGACTATTTGCTCTCATATTTTCAAAAAACAGGTCTGCATAATCACCACCCTTACTTATGGCTGCAGCAACTATTTTTTGAAGAATCTCTTCAGACACTTCAAAAAGATCAAAATAATGATTCACGTTTGTAAATATTTTATCATTGGCAGAAAATTTCAAAAAGGGAGGCATTAACAGTTTCCCTGCCATAAAAGTGCCACCGGTAGAGATAAAATCACGTCTTGTTGTATTCATGTAATTTTAAATATTGTAACAAATATACTTAAATAATTTTTTTATTTCCACCTGATTTAATTGGTGATTAAAAAAGAAATATTATGGATTTATATTAATCAACCCCTGTTTTTATAAGGTAAAATTTAAAAAACATATAAAAGTTTGAATTTTACCCCCTTATAAATAAGGGTGTATTATTTTATTATATAGTTTTGTATTTTAAATTTTAAAAATAGAGTATGGCTAAGTTTAGATTACAGGCATTACGGGAAGTTCTTAATCGTAAACCACTGGAAATTGAGCGAGAGAATAATTTTCTTTCTAATTTTTACAGTAAATTGGTTTTTGATAGAGCGAAAATGAAAAAGTATCTATCCGGGAGTGCATATGAAGCTGTTATGGATGCAATTGAAAAGGGTACCAGAATAGACAGGAAAATGGCTGATCTTATTGCCCAGGGAATGAAATCGTGGGCCCTTGAAAATGGTGCAACTCATTATACGCACTGGTTTCATCCACTTACAGATTCCACTGCGGAGAAGCACGATTCATTTATTGAGAACGGTGACAACGGAGGTGTTATAGAGTCTTTTTCGGAGACCTTGCTTGTTCAGCAGGAACCTGATGCTTCATCTTTTCCCAGTGGAGGACTTCGCCAGACATTTGAGGCGCGGGGATATACTGCCTGGGACCCCACCTCTCCGGCTTTTATCAGTGAAACCACACTTACCATTCCAACAATTTTTGTCTCTTATAATGGCGAAGCACTTGATTATAAAACACCTTTACTGAGAGCTTTAAATGTTGTTGATATAGCAGCAACATCTGTATGCCGGTATTTTGATAAAAAAATTATATCAGTTAAAGCAAATTTGGGGTGGGAGCAGGAATTTTTCCTGGTTGATGAAGCAATGTATATGGCCAGGCCTGACCTGATATTAACGGGAAGGACTTTAATGGGACATGCTTCATCAAAAGACCAGCAGCTGGCAGATCACTATTTTTCTTCTATTCCCACCCGCGTAAATCGCTATCTGCAGGATGTCGAAAATGAGGCTTATAAATTAGGTATCCCAATTAAAACAAGACATAATGAGGTGGCACCGAACCAGTTTGAAATAGCGCCTATTTATGAGGAAGCCAATCTGGCAAATGATCATAATCAGTTGGTAATGGATATTATGCAAAAAATAGCACGAAGACATAAGTTTAGAATTCTATTTCATGAAAAACCTTTTGCCGGAATAAATGGTTCAGGGAAGCACAATAACTGGTCTTTGGAGACTAATACCGGAGTTAATCTGTTTTCTCCCGGGAAAAACCCAAAGTCGAATCTTTTATTTCTGACTTTTGTGATCAATACGATTAAAGCGGTTTATGATAATCAGGATCTGCTGCGTGCCAGTATATATAATGCAGGCAATCAGTATAGGTTGGGAGTGCATGAAGCTCCGCCGTCAATAATTTCAATTTTTTTAGGGACAGAGGTATCGCGGATGCTTGATTTAATGGAAGAGGCAGTAGTTGACAGAAAAATGACTCCTGATGAAAAGACAGCACTGAAACTTAATATCGGAAGGATTCCGGAGATAATACTCGACAGTACTGACAGGAACAGAACATCCCCTTTTGCTTTTACAGGCAACAGATTTGAGTTTAGAGCAGTAGGATCGTCAGCCAATAATGCTTCTGCCTTAATTGTACTCAATACAGTTTTGGCTAACCAATTGAATAAATTTAAGATAGAAGTTGACAGGTTGATTGAAAAGGGAGTTAAGAAGGATGAAGCAATTTTCAAAGTTTTAAAAGTTTTGATTATAGATTCAAAGCCAATTCGTTTTAATGGAGACGGTTATAGTAAAGAGTGGGTTGATGAGGCAGCAAGGCGCGGATTGACAAATGTCAATAATGTGCCTGAAGCTTTGGCCGCATATAAACGCCGGGAAACAATCAGAATGTTTAAAAATCTCGGAGTGCTTAATGAATCGGAGCTAAATGGCAGGGTAGAGGTTGAGTATGAGAAGTTTATTAAGAAAGTGCAGATAGAGTCACGGGTCTTGGGCGATATTGCAATTAACCATATTGTTCCAACAGCAATTCATTATCAGACAGCATTACTGAAAAATGTAAGCAAAATTAAGGGTGTTTTTTCAACAGGGGAATTTGAGCAGTTGGCAGGATCGAGAATGGAACTTATTAAAGAGATTGGAGATCGTATTTCTGTAATACAGGTAAAATGTAAAGAGATGATTGAGGCCCGGAAAGTGGCTAATGTTAAGGAAGATCTTGTTGAAAAAGCGGAACTGTACGATAAAACGGTCAAGCCATTTTTAGATGAGATAAGATACCATATAGATAAACTTGAACTGACAGTTGACAATGAGTTGTGGCCACTGCCAAAATATAGGGAATTGCTGTTTGTCAGATAGTTAATATTCGGTAGCGGGATATTGCCTGCAAGATTGAATAAAAACCGGTTATCTTCTTACAGAAACCTTTTTGAAGATTTTGCCGAACCCCCGGGTTTTATATACTTAAAATGATATAAAGACGTTATCTTTAAATTGAAAAAAGTTTACTTTTGCTTTTTGAAGTGATTTTAAGAATGGACAAATACATCAGGCTGGCTCTTTATATAATAATAATTGCTGCTGTTAACTCATGCAGTACCGGTAAACTTGGCAGAGATGCAATATTGTCGCACCAGATTGGAGAATATTATAAGGCAATTGAGAAATACCGTAAAGCAAGCCGAAAGGAGAAAGATCGCCAAAAACGGATGGATTACGCCTATGCAATAGCTGAGTGTTACAGGAATATCGGAGATTATGAAAGAGCAGCTTTATATTATAGAAATGCCATCCGCAGGGGATATACAGATCCTGTTGCCCTTCTTAACTTAGCCGATATGCAGCGAAATAATCAGGATTATGAGGGGGCAATAGAAAATTACAGAACCTGCCTTAACTCAAATCCTTTAGGGGAAAGGGCCAGGGCGGGCCTGGAATCCATACAAAAAACACAGGAGTGGATTGCAAATCCAACCCGGCATATTATAAACCCGATTAAAGAGATAAATTCAAGGGAAAATGATTTTTCGCCGGTTTTTGTCGGCGGTCGTGATAATGAGGTGGTTTTTACCTCAAGCAGGAAAGCTGCAACCGGTAAAAAGTCAAGTATGATAACAGGCCAGAGCTATACTGATCTTTTCAGGTCAACTTTTAATATTCAGCGTCAAAAGTGGGATCAGCCGCAATTGATCGATGAATATATGGTTATAAATACAGGTGATGAGGAGGGAGCTGCAACTTTTTCTTCAATAGGCGACCAGATGATTTTTACCAGGTGCAGGTATGACAAGACTCAAGCTTTGGGAGCCGAGTTGTACTCTTCATCACAATCCAGGGGTACCTGGTCGCAGCCAATCAGGATTCCTGTTGTGGGCGACAGTCTGATTGCTGCCCATCCATCTCTTAATCATGATGGTACAGTGCTCTATTTTGTGTCTGATATGCCGGGAGGATACGGAGGTAAGGATATTTGGAAAGCAGAAAAACGAGGAGATACATTTTCTGATCCCGTGAATATGGGGCCGCAAATCAATACACCGGGAGATGAGTTATTCCCTTTTATAAGAGATAACGGAGAGCTTTATTTTTCTTCTGATTATCATATTGGCATGGGGGGGTTGGATATTTTTAAAGCCACAGAAGATGAGAACGGTGTTTGGACTGTTGAAAATTTAGGATATCCTATGAATTCACCTTTTGATGATTTTGGGATTGCTTTTGTGACAGGGGAGGATAAAGGGATGTTTTCATCCAACAGAAAGGGTTCAAGAGGAGATGATCTTTATGAGTTTGTTGTGCCTCCCAAAATTTTCAGAGCAGAGGGGGAGGTGTTTAATGTTGAGACCGGTACAAAAGTTGAAGGCGTGACAGTGAGAGTAATAGGAACCGATGGAACTAATTTGCGGCTGCAATCATCTGACGGAAAATTTCAATATAAGCTGCAATCTGAGACTGAATATATATTTGCAGCATTTAAAGATGGATATCTTCGCGATAAAGGTTCCGTCAACACAATCGGATTAAGCGACAGCAAAGATTTTAGACTTGAATTGTTCCTTAGGCCTATTGACTCACCAATAAAACTTGAAAATATAAATTATGAGTTTGGAAGGTGGGATCTTTTACCTGAGTCGAAATCTTCGCTCGACACTCTTGTTGGTCTGCTTATGTTAAATCCCACTATTACAATTGAGTTGATGGCCCATACCGACCACGTGGGGAGTGAGCAGTTTAATTTTGAACTTTCCCAGAAAAGGGCACAAAGTGTTGTTGATTATCTTATTGAAAAAGGAATAAGCCCTCACAGGTTGGTTGCAAAGGGATATGGCGAGACCTGGCCAAAGACGGTTACCCGTAAAATTGCAGTACAATACAATTTTTTAAAAAGGAACGATGAACTGACTGAAGAGTATATTTTGAAACTTACTCCCGAGCAGCAGGAGATAGCACGATCAATTAACAGAAGGACAGAGTTCAGAGTACTTTCGACAGATTATATAGAAAAGTATGAAGCCGAACCGGAAAAATAACTTTCTCTTGCACTATTTCGGAGTTAACGGGGTATTTTCGAAAATATGTCCCATAAGACTATCCCGGCACTTACTGCAATGTTGAATGAGTGTTTTGTGCCAAACTGAGGGATTTCAATAGCGCCGTCGCACATATTGATCACTTTTTGGCTAACACCTTTAACTTCATTTCCAAATATAAGTGCAATTTTTCCTTCCGGGAAAAAATCATTCAGCAAAATACTGTTTTCAACTTGCTCAACCGCATATATTTTAAAACCCTCTTTCCGCAGCTTAATAACAGCACTTTCTGTCTCTTTGAAATACTCCCAGCTTACCGATTTTTCAGCATCAAGGGCTGTTTTATGTATCTCTTTGTCGGGTGGCGTTGCACAGATACCGCAAAGAACAATTTTTTCAATCAGAAATGCATCTGAAGTTCTGAATACAGACCCTGTATTATTGGAGCTTCTTATATTATCGAGTACTACTGTAACAGGGGTTTTACCGGCTTTTTTATACTCTTCTGCCGTAAGGCGTTTCAGCTCGTTTATATGTAATTTCCTCATTTTTTTCATTTTACCACTTTACCTCTTCCCGTCTTACAGCCATTGACATACAACGCGGGCCGCCACCTCCCCGTGCAAGTTCCGATCCTGTAATGGTAATTGCACATTTTTCATTTTCATCAATTCCGATTTTGCCTGATAGGATATCTGATGCATTAACTATTTCAAATCCATTTTTATAAAGTTCTTCAAGAGTATGAATATTCCTTTCATAGCCTATAACTTTACCCGGTGAAAGGGCTAAAAAGTTAACTCCACTATGCCACTGCTCCCTTTCCTGGGTCCACAGGTCCTTTTTTCCTCCACAGTAAACAGGTTTCAGATCAATGCCTGCCTTTTTCAGTGCATGGGGAATATTGGGCTGCTCCTCAATTTTCACTTTACCGTTATCAATTTTAAGGTAAATCGTTCTGTAACGGTTTAATTTGTAAATTATAGGTTCATATACTAAACAACTATCTGTGTTGAGACATGTAAAAACCATATCGAGATGAATAAACGATTCGGGTGTACGGGGTAACTCCTGAACAATTACATGAAAAATCCCGCTATTTTGTCTTTTTAAATTTTCTATGATAAAATCAATACCCCGGGTGCTGGTTCTTACACTGGCACCCATAATATAGATATTATTGCTTATCACCATGCAATCTCCGCCTTCGAGAGTGGATCCCTGATCAAAAGGGAGCCCTTTTCCCGGTTTTGCCGGATTGAATATATTTGCTTCAAATAAACCGGAATACTTAAAAATAGCATCTATTATGATTGTTTCCCGCTCCCTTACCTTATTTGCCATTTTTCCTAAATATATTGAGTTGTTAATCCCCATTGCAGGATCACGGGTAAAAAAAAGGTTATGAAGGGGGCGAAGCATATATTTTTCTTTGCTTAGATAATTTGTAAGATTATTCCGGTCAAGGATTATTCCCTCAATCAGCAATTTTGATAAGTGTGAGGGAGGATATTCCGATAATTTGTTTTCCATTCCGGGAATTCCTTCATGAAAACAGATATCTTTTAACAAAGCAATTTTAACATCTTGTTTTTTAAGTATGCCGGTCAGCATATTTTTAACCTCAAAAACTTTGGTGAATTTTCTCAGCACTCCTGCAAACCGGGCATATTCTTCTGAGGCAATTGAAAGGTTTAATATATCGCTGTACAGTGCTCTTTCCGCATTTTTGGGAGTCATATTTTCTACTTCGGGGCCGGGAGTATGAATTATAACACCTTCTATTCTGCCTATTTCAGAATTTATCGAGACTTGCATCTGTAATTTTTTGTAAAACTAATTCAAAGATATAAACTTTGCTGTTGCAATAATTGAAATTGGTTATCTTAGTTTTCTTTTTTAATGAACAGAGTTTATATAAAAATATTAACAGGTTCTATTCTGGTTTTCTTTTTTTATTTGCAGGGTATCGCTCAAGGCCGGGATTCAGCAAAGATTATGATTGGCATTATTGATAACGGAGACACCATTATTCATCGAAATCTTAAAGAGGTGGTTGTTATGCCGGAGTTAGACTTCAGGAACCCCAGACAGGAAAGAAAATTTCACCGCTATATAGAAAAAGTAAAAAAGGTATATCCTTATGCTAAACTTGCAGGGGAAGTGCTCAGGGAGTATGAGCCCAAATATCTGGCTCTTCAGGATGACCGTGCCAGAAGAAAGATGATGAAGGAATTGGAACAACAATTACTTAGAGAATATAAAGATGATATTAAAAAGCTTACAATCTCGGAGGGGCGTATTTTATTAAAGTTGATTGATCGCGAAGCAAGGAGAACATCATA
>LSQX01273131.1_pt1 | contig 22113 bp, 20 predicted proteins | sample 654561 | NCBI WGS metagenome assembly LSQX01 (sample SAMN04489861, study PRJNA283612) | anaerobic digester metagenome | isolation source: 4 biogas reactors fed with cattle manure at either 37C or 55C with and... | place: Denmark: Kongens Lyngby | collected 2014
TCACCTTCAACGATGACTACGGCACTGGCCTGCGCGACACCATTCAGTCGGTGACTGAAGCCGGTGGCGCCACCACCGTCTACGGCGGCAAGGGCGAAGGCAACGAGTTCCCCGTTGACCAGGGCACCTTCTCGGCTGAGGTCTCGGCTGCGGTCGCTTCGGGCGCTGACGCAGTGGTCGTGGTCACCTTCGACCAGATCAACGCACTGCTGCCCGAGATGCTCATTCAGGGCATCGACCCCGCCAATGTCTACCTCGTTGACGGCAACGCGAACAGCTTCGCTGACGTGGTCGACCTGGGCAGCGTCACCGGCATGCAGGGTTCGATCCCTGGCGCGCAGGCAAACGATGCGTTCAAGAAGCAGCTCGAAGGCATCTACGAGGTTGAGTTCAGTGGCACCCTCGAGAGCTTCACCTATGGACCCGAGGCATATGACCTCGTGAACATTGTGGCTCTCGCGGCTCAGAAGGCTGGCGCAACCGACTCGGCATCGATTCAGGCAGAGCTTGCAGCGGTGACCGGTGCAAACGGTGGCGAAGAGTGCAACACCTTCGCAGATTGCAAGGCACTGCTCGATGACGGTGGCGACATTCGTTACGTTGGCATGTCGGGCACCGGCCCGCTGAACAGCGACAACGACCCGTCGACCGCATGGATCGGCATCTACAAGTACGACGACACCAACACGCCGCAGTTCGTCTCGGCTGTTGAGGGCGAGGTCTAAGCCTCTCTCTGCTCGTCAGCGCACACAGCGGGTCGGTTTCTTCGGAAGCCGGCCCGCTGTGTTGTGTATGGAATGTGTTGTGTATGGAAACTGTCGTGTGCGGACACTGTCATGTATGGACACCGTCGCGGATTGACAGGATGGTGTACGGACGGTGTTGTGCTTGTGCTTGTGCTTGTGCTTGTGCCTGTGCTTGTGCTTGTGCCTGTGCCTGTACGGCGCTGTGTGCGCGGCTGGGCGGCATTATGTGGGGATGACGTGGTGTGTGGCGTCTGGCAAGCACACAGAAGAGGGCCTGATCCGCGAATATTGCGGATCAGGCCCTCGTTCTGAACAGTCGGTCTACTCGGTTGCCGCGTCCGCGGTCTTCGCTGCCTCAACGTCGGCAGCGAGGGTGCCGAGGTAGAGCTCAATCACCTTGGGATCGTTTGCGAGTTCGCGGCCAGGGCCCTCATAGGCGTTCTTGCCTTGATCAAGCACATACGCACGGTCGCAAATCTGCAGACAGCGGCGCGCGTTCTGCTCAACCATGATGATGGTCACACCGGTCTTGTTGATCTGTCGGGTGCGAATGAACGTCTCGTCCTGGCGCACGGGGGAGAGACCCGCGCTCGGCTCATCAAGCAGCAGTACCTTGGGATCCATCATCAGTGCGCGAGCCATCGCAACCGACTGGCGCTCACCGCCCGAGAGCGAGCCTGCGCGCTGGCGTCGGCGTTCGGCCAGCATGGGGAAGAGATCCCACATCTCAGAGATGCGGCTCGAGAACTCCTTCGGCTTCAAGAACATGCCCATTTGCAGGTTCTCCTCGATGGTCAGCGACTGAAACACGTTGTTCGTCTGCGGAACGAAGCCGACACCCTTGCGCACCAGCTGGTTTGTCTGCATATTGGTGACATTTTCGCCGTCGAGCGTGACTTCACCGTCGCGAATGTTCACGAGACCAAAGAGCGCTTTCAAGAGCGTCGACTTGCCGGCACCGTTCGGGCCGATAATGCCGATCAGTTCGCCCTTGTATGCCTCGAGCGTGCAGCCATTCAGAATGTTGATGCCCGGCAAATAGCCTGCGGTGAGATTATCGGCTTTCACTACGAGTTTTGCGTCACTCATCGTGCCTCCTCCTCTTCCAGCTCGTCTTCGATTTCGCTGACGATTGCGCGAATGAAGCCCGTGTTAATCTGATCGTCGTCACCGAGATCTTTGTCGTGGTGCGCGCCGAGATACGCATCAACCACCGCTTCGCTGGTCATCACCGTCTCGGGCAGGCCTTCGGCAATGATTTCTCCCTGAGCCATCACCACGACCCAGTCACTGATGTGGCGCACCATGTGCATATCGTGTTCCACAAAGAGCACGGTGGTGCCCTCATCGCGCAGCGCCTGAATGTGGTCAAGCAGGCTCTGGGTAAGGGCAGGGTTGACACCTGCCATCGGCTCGTCGAGCATGATCATTGCGGGGTTCGACATCAGCGCCCTGGCCATTTCAAGCAGCTTCTTCTGACCGCCCGACAGGTCGCCGGCCATGTCGTCTTTCTTTGCATCCAGCTTGAACCGCTGCAGCAGATCGTTCGCGCGTTCAATATTCTCTCGCTCGCGAGCGGCCCACAGCGGTTTAATGAGCCCGACGAAGAGGTTCTCGCCGGGCTGATTGTTGGCACCAATGAGCATGTTCTCCATGACCGTCATGCGGCTGAGTGCCTTGGTCAGCTGGAACGTGCGCACCATACCCACCCGCGCGGCTTGTGAAGCGCTGGTGCGGTTCAGGGTCTTGCCGTTGAATGACCAACTCGCGTCGCCTCCACCGATCAGCTTTTGCGCATTGCTCGGCTGATCGAAGCCGGTGATGAGGTTGAAGAAGGTGGTCTTGCCGGCGCCGTTCGGGCCGATGAGCGCCGTGATCGCACCGCGCTGCACCTCGAGGTGTTTGACGTCGACGGCGACCATGCCGCCGAAGCGGCGCTCGATGTTGTCGACGGTCATAATGGGGTCTGGCTTTGCGACTCCCGGCACCTGATCCAATGTGCGAAGTGTTGCGCGCAACGCTTCGCGGTCGTAGGGGTAGTTTTCGTTAGACATTGAACGACAACTCCTTCTTGTTCCCGAGTATGCCTTGCGGTCTAAAGATGACCAGCAGCATGAGCGAGACTCCGATCAAGACCCAGGCGAGCTGTTCGGTCTGCTGCACATTCAGAATCGAATTGGGAATGAACTCACCTGCGAGGCCGGTGAGCACGAGGCGCACGGCGAAGAAGATGATGGTGCCAAGCAGCGGGCCGAAAATGGTTGCGGCGCCACCGAGCAGCATGATCATCCACAGGTTGAAGGTTGCAGGGCGGCCCATTGAATCAGGCTGCATTGCCGACGGCAGCGCCATGACGATGCCGCCGAACGCGCCCATCACGCCGCCAAGAATCAGCGCTTGCATCTTGTACGAGAATGAGCTCTTGCCGAGGCTGCGCACTGCGTCTTCGTCTTCACGAATGCCCTTGAGCACGCGCCCCCAGGGGCTGCGCATGAGCGCCCAGGTGACCAGAATGAACAGCGCCACGAGGGCCCACGCCACGAGGCGAGTCCACCAGTCATCAGTGCCCGTGTTGTTGTAGGTGAGACCAAGAATGGTTGTGCGCCCCTCTGGCAGGAACGAGAGCTCGCTGAACACATGACGATACTTCGACCCGTGCAGGCCGGTGGGGCCGCCGGTGATGTCTTGCAACGTGGCCATGCGCACGACCATGCGCAGAATCTCTGCGGCAGCAATCGTCACAATCGCGAGGTAATCGCCTCGCAGCTTCAGCGTGGGAATGCCGAGGATGAGGGCGAAGACCACGGCGCACAGGATGGCGACGAGAATCGCTGGCCAAAATCCGATTCCAAAGTACGAGACGGAGACGCCGAAGCCGTAGGCGCCGACGAGCATAAAGCCCGCCTGGCCCATGTTCATCAGGCCGGTAAAGCCGAAGTGAATGTTCAAGCCGATTGCGGCGAGCACAAATGCTGCAGTGGTCGGCGAAATGGCCGTCTGCAGAATGCTGGTGAGTAGTCCGATCCAGAAATCCATGATTCTCTCCTAACCGATCCGCTCTTTGCGACCAAAGATGCCCTGCGGTCTGACCAGCAGGATCAGAATCAGGATCAAGAGTGCCGTGGCAAACTTCAGGTCGCCAGGCAACCAAATGTTGGTGAGTTCGACCATCATGCCGATGATCATTGAACCGACAAACGCGCCAAACGCGGTGCCAAGCCCGCCGAGGGTGACGGCCGCGAAGAAAAGCAGGAGTAGCTGGCCGCCGGTAAACCAGTTGATGCCGTTGAACACCAAGCCAAGAAACACGCCTGCGAGGCCTGCGAGACCGCCGCCGACTATCCAGACGACATTAATAATGCGGTCCACGTCGATGCCTGAGGCTTGGGCGAGTGCTGGGTTGTCGCTGATGGCTCGGGTTGCTCGCCCGAAACGTGTGTACATGAGCGCGATGCCCACCAAAATGATTGCTGCGAGTGAGACGCCCATCGCGACATACGACTGCACGGTCATGGTGATGCCAAACACCGTCGCAGTTGCGGGGTTCTTGGTGTCGATACGCACGATGCCTGAACCCCAGAAAAATTGAAAGAGGTACTGCATCGTGATCGACAGGCCGATCGACACGATCATGAGCTGCATCAGGCTGAGGCGTCGTTTGCGCAAAGGTTTCCAGAGCACCTTGTCTTGAGCCCACCCGAAGAGCGCCATAGCGATGACCGCGATACCACCGGCGAGCCAGAGGTTGCCGGTGAGCGACATGAACGCGGCAGCGAGCAGGCCGCCCATCGAGACCATCTCACCGTGTGCGAAGTTGCTGAGCCCTGTGGTGCCAAAGATGAGCGACAGACCGAGGGATGCAAGCGCGATGAGCAGGCCCATGCGAATACCCGACGCGAATTGCTGCCAGAAGCGCGGCCACGAGAACGAAGAGGCGCTGGTCGAGCCTGCGCTGCTTTCTGCCTCGGCGCTGTCTTCGCCCGGGGTCGTGCCGCCGGGCTGGGTCTGACCTGCCTCGTCTGGGTTGTTGGTGAGTGGAAACAGGCCGCCGGCGACGTTGTTGAGCTGTACCGTCACCTCGCGGGTGTCTGTGAGCTTCAGGTATTCGCCGTCTGGCAGGGTCGACTCGTCGACTGCCACCGTGTAAGTGCCTGCTTCAGTGACTGAGAACGCCCACCGGCCGTCTGCAGCAGTTTCGGTCGATTGGGTGTCGCCCCCGCCTTCGAGCGTGAGTGTGATGCCAGAGGCAGGCTCGCCGCCGCTCGTCTTCATCACCCCCTGCACACAGGCATTTGCCGGGCTTGGCGCACATTCGGCAGCGTGTGCAGGCGTGGCAAAAATGGTGGTGCTAAGAAAGGTCAGCAGAATTCCGAGTAGTAGCGCGATGCCGAGTGGGCGTCTGGCGCTTACCGATAGTGCCGTCTTGCAGGTCACGGTACCTCCAGGGGTGGCGCGCCCGTGCATCTTTGCGTGGCGCTTGGATCCCTTGAATCGTAGCGGAGTCTGCGAGCGATGTTGGGCGATTTGTGACGTTTTGCACAAGCTTCGTAACCAAACAGGAACATTTGCGGTCGGCGTCGTGAGAACGCAGGCAAGGCGACGCCCGGGAAATCGGACCTGCCTGTGACCCCTACACTGGAGGCATGTCTGAACGTTCATGGTCTCTCTCTGGCGTGTTTCGCAGTGTCTTCGGCGGGGCCGAGAAGATTTCAGATGACACCTGGGATGACCTTGAGACTGCCCTGATCAGTGCCGACTTCGGCCCTGATCTGACAGACGAGATTCTTGAGGAGCTTCGGCGCGAGGTTGACCTTCAACACCTCACCGATGCGAAAGACCTGCGCCAGTTGCTGCGCGACCTGATCTCAGATCGGCTTGCCGCGTTTGATCCCACGCTGAAGCTGTCAGATCGACCAGCGGTGGTGCTGGTGGTTGGGGTCAACGGCGTGGGCAAGACCACCACGATCGGCAAGCTCGCGAACTATCTGCGCACCTTCGATAAGCGGGTGCTGGTGGGTGCGGCTGACACATTTCGTGCAGCCGCGGTGGAACAGCTCGCAACCTGGGCCGAGCGCGCGGGCGCAGATATTGTGAAGCCGCAGCAACAGGGCCAAGACCCGGCATCGGTTGCGTTCCAAACGGTTGAGCGGGCACAGGCCGAAGGCCACGACATTGTGCTGATCGATACTGCGGGCCGACTGCAAACCAAAGGTGGGCTCATGGATGAACTCGCAAAGGTGCGACGCGTCATCGAAAAGCAGGCACCGATCGCCGAGGTGCTGCTCGTGCTCGATGCCACGACGGGCCAGAACGGCCTCGCTCAGGCGGAGGCCTTCATCGAGCACGCTGGTGTGACGGGTCTCGTACTGACAAAGCTTGATGGTTCGGCAAAGGGAGGGTTTGTGCTTGCGGTGCAGCAAAGCACTGGTTTGCCCATCAAGCTGGTGGGGCAGGGTGAGGGCATCGCCGATCTCACCGGTTTCACCCCGAACGTCTTCGCGCAGCAGCTCGTCGGGTAGCCGCGTGTGACTCGCTGCAGGGGCAGCTAGAATCGAACCACTATGGCTACTTTCGGAACCCTCTCGCAGCGGCTGACTGACACCTTCAAGAATCTGCGCTCGAAGGGCAAACTTTCTGCAGCAGATATTGACGGCACGGTGCGCGAGATTCGTCGTGCGCTGCTTGAGGCCGACGTTGCGCTCGATGTGGTGAAGGATTTTACCGCCAAGGTGCGCGAGCGAGCGCTTGGCGACGAGGTCAACAAGGCGCTCAACCCTGCGCAGCAGGTGGTGCAGATCGTCAATGAGGAGCTCGTTGACATTTTGGGCGGAGAGCAGCGTCGCCTGCACTTTGCAAAGCAATCCCCGACGGTCATCATGTTGGCTGGCCTGCAGGGCGCGGGCAAGACCACCCTCGCGGGCAAGCTGGCGAAGTGGCTGAAAGATCAGGGCCACACGCCGCTGCTCGTCGCCTGTGACTTGCAGCGGCCGAATGCGGTCACCCAGCTCGGCGTCGTCGCCGAACAGGCGGGTGCCGCGATCTTTGCCCCCGAGCCCGGCAATGGCGTGGGCGATCCGGTGAAGGTTGCGAAGGCTGGTGTCGCCGAAGCGAAGGCAAAGCAGCACGACTTTGTCATCGTCGATACCGCGGGCCGTCTCGGTGTTGATGCAGAGCTCATGAAGCAGGCCTCAGACATTCGCAAGGCGATTGATCCGGACGAGGTGCTCTTTGTCATCGACGCAATGATCGGTCAGGACGCCGTTGCGACCGCCCAGGCCTTCCAGGCGGGCGTCGACTTCACGGGTGTGGTGCTCACCAAGCTCGACGGTGATGCGCGCGGCGGTGCCGCGCTGTCGATTCGCGGGGTCACTGGGAAGCCGATTCTGTTCGCGTCGACCGGTGAGGGGCTCGGCGATTTCGAGCCATTCCACCCTGACCGTATGGCGAGCCGCATCCTCGATCTCGGCGACATTCTCACGCTCATCGAACAGGCGCAGCAGGCCTTCGATGAAGAAGAAGCGATGAAGGTCGCTGAGAAGATCGCGAGTGAGCAGTTCACCCTCGATGACTTCTTGAAGCAGATGCAGCAGCTTCGCGGTGCCGGCTCCATCAAGAAGATGATGGGCATGCTGCCCGGCATGGGCAAGATGAAAGATCAGCTCGAGAACTTCGACGAGCGCGAGATCATTCGCACCGAGGCCATCATTCAGTCGATGACGAAGGCCGAGCGGCACAACCCCAAGCTGTTGAACGGGTCGCGACGCTTGCGCATTGCCAAGGGCTCGGGCACCACGGTGACCGAGGTGAATTCGCTCGTGCAGCGATTCGAGCAGGCGGCCAAGATGATGAAGACTGTCGCAAAGGGCGGCATGCCACAGATTCCTGGAATGGGTCCGATGCCCGGCATGGGCGGCGGCTACGCGGGCAAGAAGAAGCAGCAGCCGAAGGGTAAGGCGAAGGGCGCAAAGCGCTCAGGCAATCCGGCGAAGCGAGCCGCGATCACCTCAGCCGAGCCAGCTCAGCCAGCCAGCGGCTCAGGGTTCGGTCTGGGCCAGGGGGCTGCCGAAGCGCCTACGCCAGATGCCGCTGATTTGGCTCAGTTGCAGCAAATGCTCGGCCGCGGTCGCTAACGCAGACCCGAGGCGAGTTCGTTTGCGAGCGAATCGACAACGCCCATAAGCGCAGGTCGCCCCGCAGCGGCGCCACCGAGCTGCTCAAACAGACGGAGTTGTCGTTCAGCGCTTGTTCCACGCGTGAGAAGACTCGCAATCGACGCAAGCTCGGTCTCGCAGCCGAGCGCGGTCGCAGTTGGTGCGAGCGAAGACACCAGCTGAGTGATCTCATTGCGCAGTGGTGCCTGGGTGCCGGTGTTATCGACGATGATCACCGCGTCAAGCCCATATCGAGCGGCGCGCCACTTGTTCTCGCGCACAAACCAGGAGCGCAGCCGGGGCAGCGCTGATCCTTGATCGAGTTGCTGCTGGCTGTGTTCGACAAGGCACTGAGTGAGCGCAGCCAGCGCGCCGATCTCCTCCAGCGTTGAGGCGCCGTCGCAGAACCGCACTTCGAGGGTGCCCCATCGGGGTGCCGGGCGAATGTCCCAGCGCAGCTCTGTTGGCTCGGCAATGATGTCGGTGGTTTCGAGGTCGGTCACTACCTGCTCGAACTCGGCCCAGGTGTTTACGTCAATCGGCAGGCCAGCCGTTGGCAACTGCTGAAAGCGCAGGGTGCGGTTGGATGCGTAGCCCGTGGATTCGCCAGCCCAGAACGGGCTCGATGCCGAGAGCGCAAGTAAGTGGGGCAGATAGGTGAGCAGCGCGTGCATGATAGGAATCACGCGTTCAGTCCGGTCGATGCCGATGTGCATGTGCACGCCCCAGATCAGCATGTTGCGGCCCCACCATCGGTACTTCTGCATGAATCGCTCGTAGCGTGCATTCTCAGTGACGAGCTGCTGTTGCCACGGGCTGAACGCGTGACTGCCCGAGCCGATGAGGTCCGCGCCGAGCGCATGTGCCTGGGCTTGCGCGGCGCAGGCGAGCGTGCGCAAGTCGTCGGTTGCGTCACTGATGCGTGGGTGCGGTGCGCTCACGAGTTCGACGGTGTTCTGGAGAAGTTCGCCGGTGAAATGTGGAAAGCGATCCGCGGGAAAGTCCGTGTACAGCTGTGAAAGCACCTGGGGGGCGCAGTTGACGAGCTCTCTGCTGCCCTGGTCAACCAGAGCGAGCTCCCACTCGAGCCCAACGCTCGACCTGGGGGAGTCAGCGAATGTGAGTGGCATGGTGCGCTCCCTTCTCGGTCGCTCGTGAAAAGTGTACGCGAGAGCCGAACTCGCCACGCGGTAGTCACCGGGAGTTCTTGGCTAGGCTTGCACCGTTGGCCTGGCGCCTGGGTGTCGGGCACGATCGCACCACAGAAGAATTGAGGCAGCACGCGTGACGCATTGGTATCCGATTGGAGCGCAGCTCACCGCACGGGACCTGTGGGTTGACGTTCCGCTCGACTGGAGCGAGCCTGAGGGGTCGTCGATCCGAGTCTTTGCGCGCGAGGTGGTCGACGCGACCAAGCGTGATGATGACCTGCCTCTGTTGGTCTATTTGCAGGGCGGTCCGGGTGGCAAATCGCCAAGGCCACTTGGCAACGACGGCTTCATCGCGAGTGCGACCAAGCGGTTCCGCGTGGTGCTGCCTGACCAACGCGGTACGGGGCGGTCTACGCCACTGACTGGTCGAGATGTTGCGGGGCTCTCAGCAGAGGCTGGCGCCCACCTGTTGTCGCTGTATCGGGCCGATTCGATCATTCGTGATTTCGAGGCACTGAGGCAGGTGCACTATGCGGGCAGGCCCTGGGTGACGCTCGGACAAAGTTACGGCGGCTTCTTGACTCTGCACTACCTGTCGCAGGCGCCAGAGGCGGTCGTTGCATCGGCGATCACGGGTGGACTGCCTTCGATCGAACCGGATCCTGCTGTGGTCTATGCGCGCACGTTTCCTCGCATCGAGGCGAAGAACCTCGAGTTTCAGGCACGTCACCCCCACCTCACCTCGCGCATCGCCAGAGTGGCCGATGTGCTTCAGTCAAGTGAGGTGCGTCTGCCAAGCGGTGACCGGCTGACGGTTCGGCGCCTCCAAACACTTGGGCTCGATTTCGGGATGAAGCCGGGCTACGACCGGGTGCATTGGCTGTTTGATGAGGCGTTTGCCGACCGTGAAGAAACGACACTCTCAGACACGTTTGTGACTGAGGTTGAGGCGGCCACGTCGTTCGCGACGAATCCGCTGTTCATTGCCTTGCAAGAGTCAATCTATGGTCCGGGGCCAAGCAACTGGGCGGCGCAGCGCGAGCGCGACCGCCGGCCACAGTTTGATGAGGCTCGCCGTCCGCTGCTGTTTACCGGTGAGACCGTGTTTCCCTGGATGTTCGAAGAGATTGGGCCGCTGCGAGGCTTTCAGGCCGCGGTCGATCGGCTCGCTTCACAGGAGGTGCCGATCGAGATGTACGACCCCGCACGTCTCGCGGCCAATGAGGTGCCGATCGAGGCTGCCGTCTATTTTGACGACATGTATGTGGATGCCGGCCTCTCGTTGGAGACCGTGGAGCGCGTGGCGCATCTCAATGCGTGGGTCACGAATGAGTTCGAGCACGACGGGCTGCGGCTGGGGGATGTTGCGGAGCGGCTGTTTCAGAATCTCGAGGTTCGTCTCGGTGGAAATTTCACTTGACGACGCTAAAAGCCCTGGTCGCAACATAAATTGCATTTTTGAGGTTCGCGTGCGAGAATTGAGTGTTCGCGTGTGAAGCGCGTCCCACACGTTCTTCGCGCGAGATATCGGGCGATCGAGCAAGCTCACGCGCCTGATCTCGGGTGCGTGGTTCTACGATGTTCAAGGAGCAGCATGGCTGTAAAGATTCGTCTGAAGCGTCTCGGCAAGATCCGGGCACCCTACTACCGCATTGTCGTGGCTGACTCACGCACCAAGCGTGACGGCCGCGTGATCGAAGAGATCGGCAAGTACGATCCCACCCAGAACCCCTCGCTCATCGAGGTCAACGGCGATCGTGCTCAGTACTGGCTCGGCGTTGGCGCACAGCCGACCGAGCAGGTGGCCGCGATCCTGAAGCTCACCGGTGACTGGGGCAAGTTCAAGGGCGAGGGCGACACTGAGTCGAAGGTGCTCTCACCCGAGCCAAAGGCAGTGTTTGAGGCTGACACCAAGAAGAAGCCCGTGCTGCGCCCGAAGACCGAAAAGGCAGAGGCAAAGGCTGAAGAGGCTCCGGCAGAAGAGGTCGAGGTGGCAGCTGAGGCTCCCGCTGAGGCAGCCGAAGAAGCCGCTGCTGAGGCCGAGGGCTAAGCATGGCAGGCTCGCTCGCTGAGGTGCTTGAGCACCTCGTTCGCGGCATCGCAACCTTGCCTGATGAGGTGCAGGTCGAAAGCCGAGACACCTCTCGCGGTGAACTGCTTGAGGTGCGAGTGAACCCGCGCGACCTCGGTCGTGTGATCGGCCGCAATGGTCGCACCGCCCAGTCGCTGCGCACCGTTGTCGGTGCACTCAGTGATGGCCGTCGGGTTCGCATCGACGTCGTCGACACTGACTCAGACGAGGCTGACGCCTAGTGTCAACCCCGTCACACCGCGTCACGGCTCCTCGCCCCGCTCAGGGTGCGGGGAGCCTGCGCGTTGGTCGCCTGACAAAGCCTCATGGGCTGAAGGGCGCCTTGAAGGTCGAAATGTACACCGACAATCCCGACGCACGATTTGTGCCGGGTGCGCGCTTCCATTTGCAGGTTCCTGAAGAATCGCCGTGGTTTGGCCGTACGATTACGGTTCGTGAACTGCGGTGGTTCAACGGTGTGCCGGTGGCGTTCTTTGACGAGGTTTCCGACCGCACCTTGGCTGAGAGCATCGTGCGTGCGATTCTCTGGATCGACGAAGATGCCGTTCGCGCGAGCGTTGAAGAAGACGCGTGGTACGACCATCAGCTGGTTGGCCTCGACGTGCACCGGGACGGGCAGTCGGTCGGCAAGGTTGCTGAAGTTCAGCACCTGCCTGCCCAGGATCTGCTGGTGGTGCAGACCCCGACTGGCACCGTGCTCGTGCCGCTGGTTGAGGCAATTGTTCCAAAGGTTGATGTCGAAGCAGGCGTGATCACGGTTACGCCGCCGGCTGGCCTCTTCGAAGAGCTTTCCGACGAGGGCGCCTAATCCGTGCGCACCGATATCGTCACCATCTTTCCGAGCTATTTCGACACGCTTGAGCTCTCGCTGCTTGGCAAAGCCAAATCTCGCGGGCTGCTTGAGATTCATGTGCACGACCTCCGTGATGCCGCGCACGACCGACACCGCACCGTCGATGACACTCCCACCGGTGGGGGAGCCGGCATGGTGATGAAGCCAGAGCCGTGGGGCGAGATGCTCGACGGAATTCTCGACTCAGCTGATGACACGGACGAGCAGCAGCCGCTGATCATCTTCCCGTCACCCGCCGGCGAAGTCTTCACTCAGGCCATGGCCCGAGAGCTTGCAGAAGAGCCTCACCTCATCTTTGGGTGCGGGCGCTACGAAGGGATCGATCAGCGCGTCTTTGACGAGTATGCAGACCGTGGCCGCGTGCGACTCATCAGCATGGGGGATTACGTGCTCAACGGCGGCGAGGTCGCCGTGCTCGCAATGATCGAAGCAATCGGCAGGCTTTTGCCTGGGGTTGTTGGCAACCCCGAGAGTCTCGTCGAAGAGTCGCATGAGCAGGGTCTGCTCGAATATCCGAGCTACACCAAACCCGCCAAGTGGCGGGGGCGAGAGGTTCCCGCAGTGCTCTTGAGTGGTAACCATGCCGCAATTGCACAGTGGCGGCACGAACAAGCGCTCGAGCGCACGAAGCGTGTGCGACCCGACCTGCTGCCAGGGTAACTGAACGCCAGGTGTGACATAAGTCGCCAGATTGTGGCATAATAGACGTTTGTGCCACGGTGCGATACTGCCGCGAGGGTTCGCACAGACCGTGAGCGCCACATTCTTTTCATCACTGATTCATGTGTTCCGACTTGCGGCGGGCGCAGAGAGTAGACAATCATGCAGAAGCTCGACCAGGTCGATGCCGCATCACTCAAGAGCGACATTCCCGATTTCCGTGCCGGTGACACCGTCAAGGTGCACGTGAACATCATCGAGGGCAACCGCTCACGTGTGCAGGTGTTCCAGGGTGTTGTCATCGCCCGTCACGGCGAAGGCGTCCGCGAAACGTTCACCGTTCGCAAGATCAGCTTCCAGGTTGGTGTTGAGCGTAAATTCCCCGTGCACACTCCCGCGATCGAAAAGATTGAGGTTGTGAGCCGCGGTGACGTGCGCCGTGCCAAGCTCTACTACCTGCGCGGCCTCACCGGTAAGAAGGCGAAGATCCGCGAGAAGCGCGACATCTAAGCTCACGCATTCATTCAGGCTCCCGCCGATTTCGGTAGGGGGCCTGAATTTTTTGCACAGCACGCACCGATAGGGTGCATAGTGAATGTTTGCTAACCCGACGGAGCCCCATGTCTGATCGCCCCGCACCCCGCAGAGGGTTTGCGCGCAGCCTGCTGCGACTCCTGGGCGATCTGCTGGTCATCCTGCTCGTCGCCTTCACGGTCTCGTTTCTGCTCAAGACCTTTTTGGTGCGCAGCTTCTACATTCCCTCGGGTTCCATGGAGCACACCCTTGAGGTGCAAGACCAGATCCTGGTGAACCAGCTGGTGCCTGATGTCGTTGGGCTGCAGCGAGGCGACGTGGTGGTCTTTGAAGACCCGGGTGGCTGGTTGAGTTTGCCCGCGAGCGCCCGCACCGCGGCTCCCAATGAGTTTGGCAAGCTGATGCAGACGCTTGGTCTCGCGGCAGACACCAGCACCGACTACGTGGTGAAGCGCGTGATTGGCGTGGGCGGCGATCGGGTCGCCTGCTGCGACAGCTCTGGCCGGGTGACCGTGAACGGGGTGCCACTCGACGAGCCATACATCGTGATCCCAGAGGGCAAAACGGCTGCCTCTGACCTTGAGTTTGACGTTGTTGTGCCCGAGGGCTCGGTGTGGGTAATGGGTGACAACCGATACTCAAGTGTTGATTCTCGCTATCACCAAGATGAGCCAGGCCGCGGCTTCGTGCCGGTCGATGAAATTGTGGGGCGGGCCTTCGTCGTGCACTGGCCGCTGTCGCAGTTTGGCTGGATTGATAACTACCCCGACACGTTTGTGGGTGTCGAAGAGGCGAAGGCGACTGATCCTGGTGAGTGACACCCCTGCACCGCAGGCGCGTGAGTCGCTCTCGAAAGAACCAACGCTGCAGTTTGAACACGATCGCTTTGCTGATGGCGTGACCCTGGTCATCGGTGTGGACGAGGTGGGTCGAGGCGCAATAGCCGGGCCCGTCGCAGTCGGAGTGCACGCGGTGACGCACGGCACTCTTGAGTTCCCCCTGGGGCTGCGGGACTCTAAGCTGCTGAGCGAAAAGAAGCGTGAGGCCATTGCGCCGCTCGTCACCGAGTGGGGGGCCGGGGCGGTGGGGTTCTCCACGCCGCAAGAAATCGACGAGCGCGGCATCTCGTGGGCGCTCGGCGAAGCGGGCAGGCGCGCCCTGCTTGACCTGCATCGACAGGGGGTGCCTGTCTCTGACGCGCTGATCCTCGTCGATGGGTCTCATGACTGGCTTTCGCCCTCGCTGAGGCAGCCGCTGCGAGTGCAGACGAAGACCCAGGCGGATCGCACCTGCGCGAGTGTCGCCGCGGCGTCGGTGCGGGCAAAAGTTGAGCGAGACGATCTCATGCGCGCCGCGCACGAAGCTGAGCCGCACTATGGGTGGCTGTCAAACAAGGGCTATGGGTCGAAGGCGCACTATGCGGGGATCGAAGAGGTCGGTCTCTCACCGTTGCATCGGCGCTCCTGGATCCGCATGACGGGCGAACGCTAGGCTAGACAAGTTCGAGTGGCTGCGAGCCTGTGGCGCGGCCCCCATTCACCAGCGGCAGAGCAGGGCACGCACCTCCCGCCGCAGAAACGTTGAGGATCGATATGACCACCTTCTCGCGAGCCGACGGCCGAGCGCCCGAGCAGATGCGCCCCGTCACCATCGAGCGTGGCTGGAACGAGCAGGCTGAGGGCAGCGCGCTGATCACCGTCGGCAAGACGAAGGTGCTCTGCTCGGCGTCGTTCACGCCCGGAGTGCCGCCGTGGCTGCGCGGAAAGGGCACTGGCTGGGTGACCGCCGAGTATGCGATGCTTCCGCGCGCGACGAATGAGCGCTCGCAGCGCGAGTCGGTGAAGGGCAAGATCGGTGGTCGCACCCACGAGATTTCCAGGCTCATTGGCCGCTCGCTCCGCGCGATTATCGACACCAAGGGTCTCGGTGAAAACACTATCGTGATCGACTGTGACGTGCTGCAGGCCGACGGCGGCACTCGCACCGCGGCAATCACCGGTGCCTACGTCGCGCTTGCCGACGCGATCGAGTGGGCCCGCGCACAGGGGCACGTCGCAAAGAATGCGAAGCCGCTCACGGGCAGCGTTGCTGCGGTGTCAGTGGGCATCGTGAACGGGGTTCCCGTGAGCGACCTTCCCTACATTGAAGATTCGCGGGCCGAAACCGACATGAACGTGGTGGTTACCGGCACAGGCGAATTTGTAGAGATTCAGGGCACTGCCGAGGGTGTGCCGTTTCAGCGCGTCGAACTGAATGCTCTGCTCGACCTCGCGCTTGCCTCGGCTGCTGAGCTCACCGAACTACAGCGTGAGGTGCTCGCGGCCAACCTGCCGACGGGCAACTGATGCCTCGGCAGATTGTGCTGGCTTCGCACAACGCGCACAAGCTGGAAGAGCTGCGTGCGATCCTCGGGGAGCACCTTGGCGGGATCGAGCTGATCGGGTATGACGGCCCCGAGCCGGTTGAAGATGGGCTGAGCTTCGAAGCGAACGCACTCATCAAAGCGCGGGCGGCGGCTTCCCATACCGGCCTTCCCGCGATTGCCGATGACTCCGGCATCGCTGTTAAGGCGTTGAACGGGTCGCCCGGCATCTTCTCGGCACGCTGGGCCGGGCCGAAGCAGGGCGATCAGGCCAACCTTGAGTTGCTGCTCGCGCAGCTGAGCGACATTGCAGACGAACACCGCGCTGCGTCTTTCATGTGCGCAGCGGTGCTCGTGATGCCCGGTGGCGAGGCATTCACCCGAATCGGCGAATGGCCGGGGCGACTGCTTCGTGAGGCTCGAGGATCCGAGGGGTTCGGTTACGACCCGATCTTTCAGCCTGAGGGCGAGAATCGCTCGGCCGCGGAACTCTCGAGCGCAGAGAAGAACGCGAGGTCGCACCGCACGCGAGCCTTCACCGCGCTTGCTCCGGTGATTGTCGAACAGCTCGCTGACTGATTCGCGGCTCTCACCTCTGCGACACTGCGGCGGTGTTCGCTCACCGCTGCGAGCACCGAAACTCACGGTGCTGAGGGAGTAAACTTGGGCACTATGCAGAACGCGCCGCTTCACGACGCTTCACGGGTCACCCATTTCCGATGCGACCCGGCTGAGGTCGACGGCAACACCATTCGCGTGCGCTCATCCGCGCACATCGGTGACGAGCCGTTCATGGCATTCACCGAGGTGATTGAATTGCCCGCATCGCTTGCCGACGCCGATGCAGCCGTTGCCGCAGAGACCGTGAAACTGCTCTCGCTCGCGGTGTCGCTCAGCTACTTCAAGGCGTTCGCACCAGCCATCTACGCGGTGCCCGAGGGGCTCACCCCACAGCAGCGAGTGTTCATCACCGAGCTCATCTCGCACGGCCTCGGTGAGTTTGCGCATGTGAATGATTTGCCCGAGGTGCTCGACACCCGCATCGAGGCGCCGATTCTTGACGATCCCAGTTCGGTGGTCCCCGCAGGGATGAGCGGCAGCGGTGCGCCGATGGAGATTCGCAGACCGCTGGTCGCCGTCGGTGGCGGCAAAGACTCGATTGTGTCGATCGACGTGATGACACGGGCAGGGCTCGACTACGGTCTCTTCGCGGTGAATGCGAAACGGCCCATGATCGACACCGCGGCTGTTGCCGGAAGGCCGCTGGAATCGGCAACTCGCACCCTTGATCCGCAGTTGTTCGATCTCAACCGCTCGGGGGCTCCGAATGGGCATGTGCCGGTTACGGCCATCAACTCACTGATTGCCCTGCTCACCGCGATGGCCGCGGGCTACGACGCGGTCGTGTTCAGCAACGAGGCGAGTGCTTCCTACGGCAACCTGAACTGGCACGGCCGATTCATCAACCATCAGTGGTCGAAGAGCAACGAGTTTGAGGGGCTGCTGCGCGAGACGTTGCCCGAAGGTGCGCCCGGCTATTTCTCAGTGCTGCGACCGCTGACCGAGATTTGCATTGCGCGCCGCTTCGCCGAACTTACCGAGTTCCACGGCGTGGTCACCAGCTGCAACCGAGCATTTCGCATTCATGACGACACCCCCAAACGCTGGTGCGGTGACTGCCCGAAGTGCCGCTTCGTGTTTCTGATGCTCGCGCCGTTTATGAGCAAGGAGCAGCTGCTCACGATCTTTGAGGGCAATGACATGCTGTCAGATGCGACTCAGCGCGAAGGCTTCTTCGAGCTGATGGGCGCCGACGGCATCGCAAAGCCGTTCGAGTGTGTGGGGGAGCCCGATGAGTGCCGGGTCGCGCTCTCTTTGCTCGCGGCGCACCCCGACTGGGCGAAGCACGAGGTGCTTGCCGACCCGAACTTTGCAGCACTGCTGGTGCCTGCCGAAGCACAAGACCGCGTGTTCTCCTGGCGCAATGAGACGCATTTCTTGCCCACCGAACTCGAAGGCTTCGTTCGTGCGGTTTCGTGAACTCGTAAACAAGACCGTCGTGATCTGGGGCGCTGGGCGGGAGGGCCTCACCGCCTACGCTGACCTTGCAAGGCATGGTGTCGACGCGGAATTCGCGCTCACCGGCTCAGGCGCAGCCCCCGAGGGGCTCCCCGCGCCGGCACACACCGGTGATGACGCGCTCGAACGACTCCTGAGCGCCGATGCGGTGGTGAAGTCTCCGGGCATCCCGCACACCTCGCCCGAATACCGCGCTCTCACCGAAGCCGGTGTGACCATCACCTCGCTCATGGATCTCTGGCTCACCGAGAATCGCGACCGTGTCATCGGCGTGACAGGAACGAAGGGCAAGAGCACGACGTCGTCGCTCATCCACCATGTGCTGAATGAAGCAGGCGTGCGCAGTCAACTTGCCGGCAACATCGGCATCCCGGTATCGCACCCGATTGATCCCACGACCCAGGTCGCAGTCACCGAGATATCCAGCTACCAAGCAGCAGAGCTCACCACGACACCGAGCGTTGCCGTGATTACCTCGCTCTATCCCGAGCACCTGCCGTGGCACGGGGACTACGACAGCTATGTGCGCGACAAACTGCGGCTCATCTCGGTCGGCGAAACCCAGGTCGTCATCACGGAAAACGACGAGGCACTGCGAGCATCTGTGCGCGCGAACGTGCACCCCTTGTCCACGGTCATGACCCCGAGCAGACTTGGCATCACCGTCACCGACACCAGCATTGACTGGCAGGGTGTTGGCAGCGTGCTGCGTGAAGACCTCAGTCTGCGTGGGACGCACAATCTCGCGAACGCAGCGGTCGCACTCGCTGCTGCCACGCGCTACGCGCCCGACGCTGACCGCAGAACACTGCTTGCAGCACTGCGCACCTTTGCGCCCCTGTCGCACCGCCTCGAAACGGTGCCGTCAGGCGATGGCCGCACCTGGGTTGACGACGGTCTTGCGACCGCGCCAGAGGCCGTCATCGCAGCGCTGACCGCCTTCGCCGATCGCGATGTCACCCTGATCGCTGGCGGGGCAGAGCGCTGGCTCGACTACGACGTGCTCGTGCGCCATATTACGCAGCAGGATGTTGCTGTCCAGAACACGCAGGCGAGTGCGTCACTGCGCATCGTCAGCACCGGCCCCGCGGGCACCAGGCTTGCCTCACTGTTGCGTGACGAGAACGTGGACGTCACCGATGCGGGAAGCTTCGCGGAAGCACTGAGGTGGGCCGACACCCACACCCCACAGGGCGGGGTCGTGCTGCTCTCACCGGCAGCCCCAAGTTTCGATGAGTTCGCAGACTACGAAGCCCGTTCAGCAGCCTTCCGTGAGGGTGCTGCCGCGGCAGTGCTGACGAAGGACGCGAGTAATGCAACCACCGATACCGACAGCGCCAACCACAATGCGGTGAGCGCTTCAGACGAAAGGCCGTGAGCATGCAGCGTGGACTCGTGCGACCAGACGTGTGCGCCACCGACGCAGAGCTGATCGCCAGCGCACACTATGGGCTTGAAGCGTCGGCAATCGAGCTTGGCAGCAACCAGGATCGCAACTACCTGCTTACCTCATCCGATGGCACGAAACATGTGCTGCGCATCGACAACGAGGTGTTCACTGACGACGCCCGTGACGGGCAACACGCGGCCCTCGACGCGTACCGGTCCGCGGGGGTGCCCGTCGCATCGGTGCTACCAGGACTCGACGATGCCCTCACCCAACGCTGGAACGGGTTCGCTGCACGTCTCAGCGAATTCGCCGAGGGCGAGCCGCTCGTTGACGCCGGGTACCTGGCCCCCGGCGTCATTCGGGAGTTTGGTGCGCTCGCCGCGGCGTCGGTCAACGCACTGCGGTCGGTGCAGCACCCGGGCCTCGACCGTGATCACATGTGGGATATGCGTGTCGCGCACCGCGAAACCCACGCGCTCGCGCCGTCGATTGCTGACGAAGGGCTGCGCGAGCGCATCCTCGGCGCCGCAGACGCGGCATGGCAGGCCGTGGCTCCGCTGGCAGAGACGCTGCCCGTGCAAACGATTCACGGAGACCTCACCGACGACAACGTGATGGGCCGACGCGGTGATGACTCGCGGCTGCACCCGCACACGGTGCTCGACCTGGGCGACCTCGCGTACGGTTGGCGGGTTGCCGAGCTCTCGGTCACACTCAGTTCACTCTTGCACCACGAACCCTCGCGCCCACTGCGGGTGATCGAAGCGATCGAAGAGTTTCACCAGGATGCCGCGCTGAGCGCAGCCGAAGCGAGGGCGGTGTGGCCGTTGACGGTGTTGCGTGCCGCGCTGCTCGTCGCGAGCGGACACCGGCAGCTCGAGATCGATGGTGAAAATGACTACGCGCGTGAGCGCATTGCTGGGGAACAGGCGATTTTCGACGCAGCGACCGCGGTTCCACTCGAGGTCGCAACCGAGCTCGTGCTTGCGAGCCTCGGGTACCAGGGGGTCGCTGTCGGCGCAGAGTTGAAGCTTGTCGCGGCGCCGCCAACCGCTCTGCCAGCTGCTGGGGCCGACGCTGGTCCGTTGCGTGCCCTGCTGCCGGGCCTCGTTGGTGAGGTTGCCGTCATTGACCTGGGCGTTGAGAGTGAGCTGCTCGATGCGGGCACATGGCTTCTTCCAGACGCTGAAGAACGCCTGGTCGAACAGGCGTTCCGTGAGGGTGCCGCCGCCGTGGTTTTGCCCTATGGGGTCTACCGTTTGACGCGCGGCGAGATGAACTCTGTTGATGAGCCCAAGACATGGTCGCTGAACTCTGAGATATTTCTCCCTGATCCGACACCGCTCCAGGTGTGCGCACCGGTTCCCGCAACAGTTGAGTCGATCTGGCCCAGGGGAGTCGTGCTCGAAGCCGCTCATGGCTGGCGGCTCGTGATCAGCGGCTTCTTCCCCGATGTAGCCTCCGGTGACATCGTTGCAGCCGGTGCTCACCTCGGCCACCTTGCCGGTGATACCTCGTTGCACGGGCTGACCGTGGGCTGGCGGCGCGGCGACGCATGGGCAGGGGAGATTACGCCCCTCGCGCAAGCCACCGCCCAGGGCGAACGAGGCGGAGTGCAGGCCGGGCAGCGGCTCGGCACCTCCCTCACCACGCCCTCACTCGTGCCTGCCTGGCGTCGTTTCACCTACGACCCTGCCGCGATCCTCGGACTCGAGTCACACACGCAGAGGGATGAATCAGCCGACGAGCAGCTGCGCCGCGAACGTATCTTCGCGAGCGCGCAAGAGCGGTACTACGAGCGGCCCATGCAGATCGAGCGCGGATGGCAGCACCACCTCATCGACACCACGGGGCGAACCTATGTCGACATGGTGAATAACGTCGCGGGCCTCGGCCACGGGCATCCCGGAGTTGCCGACGCCGTGAACCGGCAGATCCGGGTGCTCAACACCAACTCACGCTTTTTGTATCGTGAGCTTGCCGAATACAGCGAGCGACTACTCGCAAAGCTGCCAGCAGGGAGCGGCCTCGACACCGTGCTGCTCGTCAACAGCGGGTCCGAAGCCGTCGATCTTGCGCTCAGGCTCGCACAGGCCGCGACCGGCCGCAAAACCGTGGTCGCGTTGCGTGAGGCCTACCACGGATGGACCATGGCCAGTGATGGTGTCACGACCAGCGCATTCGATAACCCGTATGCGCTGAGCAGCCGACCCGACTGGGTGCATATCGCCGACGTGCCGAATCGCTTCCGCGGCACCTATCGTGGCGCTGCCGAGGATCGCAGCGTCGCTGCGCGGTATGCGGCCGATCTGAGCGTCGACCTCGACCGGCTTGCCGATGAAGGCCGCGACGTCGCCGGCTTTATTTGTGAATCAGTGCTCGGAAACGCCGGGGGAGTGCTGTTGCCTGGCGGGTACCTCGCCGAGGTGTATCGCCTTGTTCGTGAAGCGGGCGGGCTGTGTATCGCCGACGAGGTGCAGGTTGGATTCGGCCGCATGGGATCAAGCTTCTGGGGGTTCGAGCAGTCGGGCGTCATGCCCGACATCATCACGATCGCAAAGCCGATGGGCAACGGGTTTCCGATTGGCGGGGTCATCACCTCGAAGGAGATCGCCGACGGGCTCGCGAGCCAGGGACAATTCTTTGCCTCAACCGGTGGTAACCCGCTGAGCTGCCGCGTTGGCATGGCCGTGCTCGACGCGATGGAGAACGAAGGGCTGCAGGCAAACGCTGAGCGCGTGGGCAAGCGGCTGATCGCCGGATTCACCAAGCTCGCGGAGCGGCACGAACTGATTGGGCCGATTCACGGTGAGGGGCTCTACCTCGGAGTGGAGCTCGTGCGTGACCGCGAGACGATGGAGCCCGCAACCGCTGAGGCCAACGCCATTTGCGAGCGGCTGCGCGAACTCGGTGTCATCGTGCTCACCACCTCAGAACGATCCAACGTGCTCAAAGTGAAGCCACCGCTGTGCCTCACCGAAGAAAGCGCTGACTTTGTCGTGGCGCAGCTCGACCGGGTGCTCACCGAAGGATGGTAATTGGTAGCTCTCAAGCCCCAGTAGGCTTAAGAGGTTGGCGCGAGTGGCGGAATTGGC
>LSQX01011670.1_pt1 | contig 22111 bp, 20 predicted proteins | sample 654561 | NCBI WGS metagenome assembly LSQX01 (sample SAMN04489861, study PRJNA283612) | anaerobic digester metagenome | isolation source: 4 biogas reactors fed with cattle manure at either 37C or 55C with and... | place: Denmark: Kongens Lyngby | collected 2014
TGGTAAAGAAAAGACGGGCCCCTGGTCTCAGGCCCGCCTTCGGAAATTTGCATCAGGGATTTTCACGTCAGTTTTTTTTATGGTTTGTCTGGCCCGTATAATACTCGGGGTTCAACTGCAGCGTAGATGACTGGTAATCGAAACAAAGAGAAAGAAGTCTGTGGTAATCCTTCTCGGGGAGACATTTTTTCATTTCCTCGGTAAAACTCCTGTCAAATCTCGCCACTCTTCCTTTTTTGTTCCATTCCCCTCGAAGAAAGCTGATAAACTCGAAAAACCACCATTGCATGGATTCCCGGTATTTGCGATACTCTCCGGTAAAACGGGCCGGGAAAATGACGAGCTGGATATCTTCCCTATCCATTCCCAGGTTCTCGGAAAAATGTTCACGTCCTGCGAATTCAATGGCACCATATTTGTTTTTCGTCTCCTCAATGAGCATCGCTATCTGGGGCAGCAAAACCCTCATTTCTTTTTTCTCCGGTTCAGCTGTGTCCTTTTTTGCCGGCATTTGTGGCAAGCCTCCCATTCTAGAAAATTATCCCGGTTGATATCCAGGTATATTCCTGTGTATTTATCTTTTCTTTTTTTTAAAGGATACATGTTTTTGTTTGTGGGAAACAAGTCCTTCTGAAACAAGTTTTCCCGGAGTATACCCTGGGTATCCTTCCATGCGGCCCGAAGGTCAGAAAGAGAGAGGCACAGGCCTCCCTCTTTCCGCTTGGGCAAAAAAAGTGTAATCTCAAATGGCGACTTCGTCTATAGTCCCAATATTACGGTCTCCAATAAAGCTGAGAAGGTTGCTTGAATAATCCATCGCATGCCTGAGCACCGGGAGCTTGTAAAAGAAAAGCTCTTTGGCCAGGACATTGGAAGCCATGTTCTTTCCAAAATTCTTTGCCAGTTCTTTTGTAACTGTATCTGTCGTCACAGGAGTATTCCCGCCGGACGGCTTAAATCCATGCTCTGCCATTCCCCGGACAACCGTTTCGCTCGGCGTATCCACCAGGATATTCTTCATTTGGGAGAGCATGTTGTCCCGCTGGTTCGCAAAGGGACACATGAATACGAGCGTCATGTATTTTTTAAGAACATCCTCGTCCAGTGGCCTTGGCTTCCTGTCCTCGTTCAAATTGCCGTTGTAGCATGAGTCAACATATGACTCGAAGGATGTGATGATACGGTCGGCTATCATCTTCTGGACTATGGGTTCGTTAAGACCGTTCGGCACGGCGTTCTCGGCCGTGTTTTTCATAACAAAAATCGAGTTCACTCCTTTTTCGACTTCCGCGGCCAGCTTGTCCCTGTCCAGTTTCTCTATGAAATCAAGGGATTCTTTCGCTTTTTTCATGTAGGATTCATAAACTTTCTTCTGTTCTTGTGTTTTTGCGTTTTTGCACCCTGTCTCTATCTTTATGGTACTCTTCCTTGCCATGTCAGCATATACAGGTTTTTCAACTTTTGTGTCCTTGTCTGTTTTTAAATAGTTGTCGGGGGAATTTTTTATTTTTTCGACTATTTCCTTCGGGAGCCCGTTTCCCCTGTTTATGCGGTAAATAAGCTCGGGAGACACGTCGTTTTTATCGATTTTGAACTTGCCTGACTCCCTGTCGCAGTCGCGGAAATTGATGTCAAAAGACGCTATCGAGACCACTATATTACTGATATCCCCGGCTGCTTTCAGCATTTCATCCTTTGACGGCAGGGAATTGGAGATTTTCGCAAAAATCCTGAACCGCGCGGCCATGGACTGTCCGCCGATGTTCGTGATATGTCTCTCTATCCTTTCCATGGTCACGTTCTTTTCATGCTCCTTGAAGAGGACCTCCAGCTCCTGTGTCACCGGCCTTCCCGTAGGAGCCTGGGTGTTCAGGTCCTGGTAGTTCGACATTACGGCTATGTCGGACTTGTTGAGAAGCGGCCAGGCGCCGAGTTTCTGGTCGGTGGATACGAAAAACTCGTAAAACGCATGAAGTGGCGTCCCGGGGGTGAGTTTCTTGCCGAACTTTCCCCGGAGGTATCTTTCCCGTCCCGATATGGACATCTCCTCGGTTACCTCGAACGCCACGACCCTGTCCCTGTTTGCCCTTCCCATGATTTCAGTCTCGTTGAACCGGGAGTTTTTGTCCGTGTTCGTGGCAAAAACGAGAAGTGTCCCGGGGTGCCCCTTGTATCTGCCGTTCTGCGGGGATATCGTCCTGTGAAGCATGTAGTCCTGCAGATTCTCTATGCCTGTCCGCCCCTCCCGGTTCAGCCGGAGAAATTCATCCGCAAGCCGTGCCACTATGTCGACGCCTGTTGCCCAGGCGTTTCCGGTAAGGCTGCTGGATACAGTGCCGCTCTTTGGGTTATAGGCGGACATGGAGTTATCGGCCTCAGTCGTCTGAGGCATGTTCTGCACATCAAGGTTTACATTAACTTCCTCCGCCATCTGTTCGATAATCGAGTTCTTCCCTGCTCCCGGGGCTGAGTGTATAGCCGGCGTAGTAAAAGTGAACTGCGGTGTTTCCATGCCGCCCATGTACCGGTTGGTGGATGTTCCCATCCCCTTGTAGTTTGCCCTCCTGGCCCGTTCCAGTTCCTCATAATGCCCGATGCTTCCGACAAAAGGCCTGATAAGCCCTCCGACATCATTAAAGAACATCCTGTCTATCTCTGCTTTTGACTTGTTGTCGAACATCGAGCTTCCCTTGGATTTCATCTCGTACACATAGTCCGCCTCGAGCCGGGGGACCATGCGGAGAATGGCTCCCATGACCGGAAGAGCCTTGTTTACCGAGGTAAGCACCTGCTCGAGAATATATTTCTCGCACTTCAGGTTCTCCTCGTCAAAGGGACGGAGGCCGAAGTACATGGCGTAGGCATTTTTCAGGGCTATATCAAGCGCGCTGACATCCTCTCCCCTTTCGTACCGTGCGATGATGTCCTCCATCTCGCTGTACATTTCCTCTTCGGTTTTTATTTTTTCCTCGACTTTTCCGCCCCTGACACGGCGCTTCCCGAGGTGAAGGTCACCTCTTTTTTCGGGAGGTATGGCCACAGCCTCCATGACCTTGCCAAGAATCTGAATGCCCTCCGTGTATTTCATTCCCATCTCGTTTCTTGTTTCTTCGGTGGCGGCCATATGCTGGTCGAATTTTTCCACCGCCTCCTCGTAGGTAAGAGGGTCGTCGAATACGGGCGCAAGAGGGCCAAGGTCAGTTGAAAGATAAAACGAGTTCCTGAGGTTCTGCATCCAAATGTCGTATAACTGGTATATCAGCCATGCCATAGTCCCGCTCTGGTTAATGCCGTTCTCTCCCGTCATGTTCACCGGGCTGTTTTTCGCCATTTTATGAACCCTCCCGTTGTATATATAAAAATATATATCNNATGTATAATAAAAAAACAGACATAAAAACATATCGTTCTTATAGTATAAAAGGAGAAAAAGGAAAAAGGCTTTTTGCAACCGGAGAAGAAAAATGATTTCCGGGCTTGTGATGCAGTTCCGGGAAAAAGACAATAATGTCCTGAACTTTGTTTTTTTAAAAATGTATTTTTGTCCCTTTGGGGGTTTTTCCTTCTATACTTTAGGCATATCGAAAAAACGAAGAGGTTTGCGTCATTTCTTACTCCGGACTGGAATTCTAAAAAAACATGCGGAGGGCAGAACGATGATTACAATAGAGGCGTACGACAACGAGCGGGTTTTTGAAAGATACACAATACTCGTCCTCAACGGCGAAAACCCTGACCTGAGCTACGGAATCAGCATTGCCGAGGACCCTGACATGCACACCTATCTCCACCCGGTAGACGAGGTGGGAAGCAATACAGGAAAAAAAATATCTCTTGACGAACTCCCCATGGAACAGCAGAAAGTATTGTTCGCTTTCCTGGCCGACGACCTCGCCAATATGAGGATAAGGGGCGGCGACATCCCCCAGGATATTCTCGGCTCGGTTTTCAGCATCGTCTCAAGCGACAGGTATCCTCCGCTCGGAGGAGCGCTTGTCGGACCCTGAAAATATTTTTCTCTCCCGTACAAACAGAAAGCCCCTTTAAGGGGCTTTCTGTTTTCTTCCTGAGTAATACAGTACCTGCATTCACCGGACACGGGGTAAAACCGCCGTATCCGGACAGAAGAGACGACAGTATATCGGGCGAAGGCGCCACATTGTGATTGACAAAAAAAACCAGCTGGTAAAAAGGCCTGTACTTGTACATAAAGACATACCTCCGTTTTTTGGGAATGGGGAATCGGCGGAACAGTGCACGTCATGTGTGCATGGACAGCTCAGCCTGTCAAGTATATCTGGGGAGAGCCTGAAAAAACAAAGACCCCCGCCGGAGCGGGGGCTTTGTATGTTTAAGTTTTAAAAAACCGGATGGGCACATCAGAAAACAATGTCGGAAAACCCGTCGAACGTCGAGCCGCCTCCTGCTTCTGCTCTCCGTATCGCCGATACTGTCGCCACAACAAGCTTTTCTTTCGCTTCCGCCGACATGGATATGACCCTTCTCATGGACTGTGCGATATCCTCGTCCACAAACTGAAGGTTTTTTTCGAGAGCGGCCGCGTTTGCGGCCATGAATCTGGAGAGGCTTTCCGCAAAAGGAACCATACATGATTTTATTTCATCTATGGAAAAAGTCTCCGCGGCGCCTGTTATATCCATAAAACGCTCTATGCCTGCGGCGGCTGACCCAAGTACCCCGTTGCCGGCACCGCCGCCAAAGAACAGCGAGCCGTACATTTTTCCGCATGAGGCTGCGTAGTCCTCTATCGGCATGTCCTGCTCTTCCAGTGTTCTTTTCCTGCCGGCCATGTGCCGTATGACCTCAGGACACAGCATGCCCCTGTCCCTTCTTCTCCCCGGGTCTCCGCTTTCCATTCCGGTCGTCCAGGAGAGTCCGCTGCGCGTCATACCCATGTTCGGTTTGCCTACAGGCGAATAAACCGCCCCGCGTATTGTTTTTTCCATCCAGTGCTCGTACAGAAGCTCATTTTCAAGCCTGTATGACACAAAAGCCTTCCCGTCCGGAAAAGGAAGCTTCTGTCCGCTTACCATTCCGGAATATATGAGTTCCGCATCCCGGCTTTCCAACGGAAGCAATGCGTGTTCCGGAAGGGCCGGGAAAATTCCCGCCGCCGATGTCAGGAGCCACATGGGAATGGTACCGTCAAAAAGACGGCTTATGTAAAGGGCGGCATCTCCATCATCGGAACCGCCGTGTGTGAATGTCCTGAGCGGGGCTCCGTGTACGACCCTGAAAAACGGGAAAGGCTTTCCCAGGGATATCTCCTCACGCGTCCCCCCCGACGGGTCGCTGAAAAACGGTATTCTTGCCGACAGGGTTTCGTTAGTGACGCAGTCCGGGTAAGTATCCATCAGGCCGAACGCTGTCCGGAGATAGATGTTCCTGAGTGTTTTCAGCCCCTCTTTTTCGTTTTTTCGCCCCTCTCCGGGAAGTTCCGGAAGGAATGCCGAACGCATGTCACTCCAGAAATCATCATCCATGTGTATTTTCGCCCGGCGGATTCCCATGTCGATTATATCCTCAATGGCCGACACGGCATGGGACGGGTGCTTTGCCGACAGCACCTCCCCGGTCCCTCCGAACCAGAAGCCCGTGTCTTTTGTCTCGCCGAGGCGCAACGGAGCGTATTGCGGCCTTTCTGCGTCCAGCATGTCCTCCTCGAGCATCAGCAGGGAGCGCTTAAGAAAATTCCCCGACATGTGGAAAAGCTCGGGATTCCCCTCGAAAATCCTCTCATAGTCCTCAGACGGGTCGCCGAAGTGAGATACGAGGAAAAGCTGTTTCGACAGGGATGTCATGTAGGCGTTGGTCCCCTCCCCCATTTCGGCGTCGTTCTTCCGGAAAATGTCAATGGCCTCCTCCCTGGTCGTTCCGAGGCTGAACATCATCATGAGAGGGGCCATGTTCGCATTCGAGGAAATCGAACCTGACGTGCAGAAAACAATCTTCCGAAAGTCCGTGAGCATATCTTTTCTATACCCGTCGAGTTCGGGAAGCCCGAAATGTTTTCTAAAACCGTTTATCCAGAGCTCTTTTCTCGCGAGAAGGGCATACGACTCCTCGTTGAAGAAGGCTTTTCCCTTGGAAAGCATATTCGCGTTGTACGCCGCGAACTCGCCGACAGTAGAAATCCCCCCCTTAATAAATTCCTTGTCTCCGTGCCCCGTTCCTCTCAGCCACATCCAGGGGGTACTCAGCAGAACATCCCTGTACCGCAACGGCCGGGGTTCCGCGCTGTTCAGCGAAGTTACTCCGAACCGATAGACAAGATACCTCGCGGTTTTTTTAGCCGAGGACGTAAAGGGTCCGGGGAAAGAGAACGGACTGTCAAGAGTTTCTATTGACATCTCCGACGGCCTGAAAGAGAGCATTATCCGCGCCGCGGCCTCGAACGGAGGCGCGGGTTCGGCATCGTCAAAACGAAGGTCCGTCCCGGCGGCGAGTATCTTGACTCCCAGCGGTACGGAGGATACAGCCGCAGGGACCGGGAGAGAAGCGTCCAGATGGCCGAAGAGAAACTCCCTTGAGGACAGCTCGGGAATTTCCTCCAGAAAACCGGACGCCGTGGAAGGGGACAGGGCAAAAGAGAAAACAAAAAAATTTTCAATCATGCGGTATAGCTTTATGTCCCCGGGACTCCACTCCTCCGGAGAAGGAATCCCGTTCTTCCAGTTTTTCCTCGCCATGGAAGAGAGGATTTTCCACAGTTCGGCCTGTTCTTTTTTTACCCGCTTGTCTTTGGCCATGCCCGAAAGCCATTTTTTCAGGTAGGGGGCGTCTCTCATGAACGATGCCGTGCATGCGGCCTCCCCGGCAAGCCGGAATGCATTGAAAGAGACATTCCCGTCCGTTCCTTCGTCGACAGCCTCAAGGAGCCTTTTTATGACAGAGAAGAACTCGTCGTTTTTGATATTCCTCGGCATGCTCTTTCCGGTCTCACCAAGAAGCGCCGCCGACAACCACACCAGGAAGAGAGAGGCCGGCGATGAACCGGACTGCCGGCAGGACTCGCAGACTGTCGTTAAACCGTCTTCGTTCGTTTTTTCAGTAAAAGACGAGTCGAATATGTCGAAACCGCACCTGGCGGCCTCTGCCATGAAACCGGCAAGGGCAAGGCGCCCGGAGCGCAGGTGGAAGGTGCGCGTTCGGAAAAGTTTTCCCGTTCCGGGTTCTTCGTGGGCGAGAGTATAAAAGTTCTCACGCCCGCAAGAGGAAGCTATCACGGCCCTTGTAAAGGCGAGAAAGGTCTTTTCGCCGGCGAATTCTCTGAGCCACGGGAGGAAAAGAACCCTTTCCCTCGGGCCGTTCACGGTATTGAAAGAAGGGCCGGAATTGCCGCCTGTGGCATCTCCTGAGCCGGATACCCTGAGCGTATCATACTTGTTCTCATACTCGGAGCTGTCAAAAATGGCCTTCGAGAAAAGTACGGCGTTTCTGAACTGAAGGCTTATGTTCCAGTCCAATGCAGGGTCGTAGCCCGAAATGTCTCTCATCAGGGCGGCGCAGAACTCTGTCTCCGCAAGTATCTCCTTCTGCGTCTCCTCGTCCTTGTCCCTAAGGACGATATTTTTCCACAGGAACGGGATGATGTATTGTTCCCATATTTTTGCGCACATCTCCCGTGACAGGTCGACTCCTCTTTCCATGCACCGGGAAAGGAAATGTCCGAAAAGGAGCCTTTCGTTTTGCTCTCCGCGGACTACGCAGCGCGAGGAAACGGTCAGTATGGGGGAAAACAGCCCGTCAGCTCTCTCCCCTCCGTCAAGGCAGTTGTCAATAGTTTTGTCTATAGCATTGTTTTCCTCTATTGACAGTAATCCCCACTCGCCGTGTTCCAGCATGGTGAACACCTCGTTTTAATGTGTAATCAGGTATTATTGTATTAATGTATTTAGGCATATGCCTGTTCAGGCAAATCTCCTGTCAATATTGAAGCTTCCCGGTACAGTATATTGGAAAAGGAGACGTATTTGAACCTTGCAGCCAAAATTCCCGGATAATTGTTTTCCACTTCAGCATTTCCTGTGCGGGGAGCTCATCCTCCGGGCCATCCTGCTGTAGCTTGAACCGGGATGTGCTTCCGCGGTCCTTCGGGCGGCAGGCTCTTCCACTGTTTTGTTTTCATCGTCCTCCGCCTCACTTTCGGAATATCCCGACCCCGGTGCGTCGCCGTACATGTTCGCTCCGCTCTCGCCCTCCCTGAACATAAGGACGAGCATGATACCCTGCCCCAGCAGCGGGACAAGGGACATGAGCGCCCAGGAAAAGTCCTTTCCGATATCGTGTGCTCTTCTTGCAGTCTCCGACATGAGAGGGATAAATGCCGCGGCGAGATATATGGTCATCAGCGGCGGAACGCCGTCCCCGGGAATCTTCAGCGCAAGACCGTCAGTCATTCCGAGAAGTGTGGAAAAAAGGGCGTTGACACACAGAAAGATGTTGTATTCCATGCGGGACACCCTGCCGCTGAAAGAAAAAAGGCTTTTAAAAAACGAGCATAACCTGTTCAAATTTCAACCCCCTTCAAGTCTTTTTTTAAAAATACACATCGGAAAAATCACCGTCGCTTTCGGTGATATCCTCAAGGCTTTCCGTGCGCATCCTGGCGGCAATCATTGAGACCAGAACATCGGCTCCCCGTACGCCGTCCCGTACCCACTTCTCTATTCGTTTCCCTATCCGTTTTTTCAAAAAATCAATCACAGAGGAAGGATTTTCTTCCATTACACAGAGAAGGAGCTGCACAATCTTTTCCACGCTCTCTTTTTTCACTGCCACGCCCCTGGGACGGCTGTCGTCCCTGGTCATCATGGACAGAAAATCAGCCGGGGGGATTATCTCCCTGAAAAAGTCGTTCGTAAGGTAAAACTGCATAGAGGCCGAGCGGTGCCAGGCTATGGTTTCGTCTATCTCTTTACAGGAGCGTGGAAGGAATTCCGCGGCAAGGATGGCATGCATTATACCCACCAGTCCGTGCTGAGCTCTTCGAATTTTGTTCTCTTTAAGGGTGAAATTCAAAGGGTCTGTTCCTCGCAGAGCTCCCTTACCCACAAGAAGTTTGAATATCTCCACATCTCCTTTTTTCCATGCTTCCATTGCTGCTGTGCTTCCCGAAGTTCCATAGCCCGCCTTCATGTCGGCACCCATATTGACCAGGACTTCGGCCGCGTGGAAATTTCCTCGTATCGCAGCGTGGATAAGGGGTGTTTTCCCCTCGCTGTCCCGTGAGTTGATTTCGGCTCCGGAGCTTAAAAGGATACGTGCTGTTTCTTCGTTCACGATGCCAGGGACCGAGCATGCTCTCATAAACATATCCAGCCCCTTGTCGTCCCTTATGTTCAGGTCGGCACCCGCATTTATAAGCAGGGAGAGGCCATTGGCCCCGGAATTGTCGCTGTATGAAGCATAGAAGAAAAGGACGGATGGGCCGCACTTGTTCGGTCTGTTGACATCTGCGCCCGAATCAAGAAGAGTTCTCATGGTTTCAACGCTGTTTTTTTTGTTTTCCATTGCCGCGGTAAGCGGGGAGTTCCCGAAATCGTCTTCCTTATTGGGGTCGCCCCCCCGAGATATGAGAAACCTGACGGTCCCGGAATTTGCTTTCGCCGACCGGGCCGCCTCCACAAGAGGTATTCTTTTGTCTCGCGGTCCCTTTTTTCCGTTGAGAAGTCCCCTTTTTCCCATCTCCTCCAGGATTTTCACATTTCCTCCCTTTGCGGCATCGCACAGGAGAGCATAAGCCTTGTCCGGCTCGACATTCGTACCGGCATCCAGCAGAAGTGTGAATATCCTTTTTTTGCCGGACTGAGCGGCATAGTTTATGGCCTTTTTTCCCCACTCGTTCACGGCATTCACGTTTGCCCCCGCCTCTATAAGCACTCTCGTTCCCTTTTCCCGGCCGTACTCTGCCGCCATCATAAGCGCTGTCGTTCCGCCCCATATTTTTAAGTTTGTAATGGCTCCGCCCCCGTATTGAACGAGAAACTTCAAAATATCCGGGTTTCCTTTCTTGGCAGCCAGAAATAACGGTGCCTGTGTTTTTGCATACCTGCCTCTTGAAAAGGTGCAGTCAATATGAGCCCCGTCCTCCAGGGCCTTCTGTACATTTTTACAGTCGTTGCTCTCGATGGCCTCCATGAGTTTTAAGTTCAGCTGGTAGTCATTCATTGTTTTCTCCCCTGATTTTCTATGTGCCGGTGAAACACCGCACAAGCACTACATGAGCGGGCAATCGAAAAGCTGACCATCCATGTTCTCCCGGTGTATTTTTCCGGCTATCCCGGATATCAGCTCTTCCGCTCCCCGTATATTTCTTCTTTTCAGCTCGTCCATTCCGCCGAGACCTCTTTCTGCCAGCTCCATCACCTTTTCCGGGCAGTCCTCGAAAGCCTCGTTCGTAATGCGTACCATTCGCTCCGTCTCCCTGTTCCCCATTGAGAACGCCGGATAGTCGTCAGGACTTCCCGTGTCTGGCATCATTTCTATGACGGCGGAAACAAATCTGTCGGGAAAAACCATAAGCCCATCGATTTCCATGAGTTTTCGCACGGAGCTGTTGAACTCGTGGAGGCTCCTGAACCTGTACCTGTCATGCGCATGGGGATATGCGGCCGCATATGCGACTATGGCCATGGCGCCGTTTTCCTCCAAAAATGATATTTCCGAAGCCTTGTCCTCAAGGATGCTCTCCGCCTGCTCCGGAGTCAGACCGCACATGTATGAAAGACAGGCGAAATGGGCGATGTTCCTTTCACCGTACTTTTTTTGCGTGTAATCAAGCGCCGTTTTGCCGTCGTTATCGGTTATCCGCGGGTCGGCGCCGCAACTGACAAGCACTGGTATGAAATCAGGGTTTCCTCTTCCGCAGCAAAACATGAGGGGTGTAATTCCGTTTTTATCCCGTGCGTTCGGGTCGGCACCGCACTCAAGGAGAAGGGTCATGGTCTCGGTTCCTTTAACTCCATGGCTTATGGAGTAGAACAATGCTGTTTTCCCGTAAATATTCCTGGAATTGACTTCAGCGCCTTCGTTAAGAAGAATCTTCACTCCTTCGGCAAATCCCTTTAAGGAAGCCCTCATGAGCGCAGTTTCTCCTTCAATGTCCGCGGTATTGACGTCTGCGCCGGTGTTTACGGCCTGTTCAAGGGCAGATATATCGCCGGAATCAATGGCGGCGAACATTTTTCCGTTGCTTTCATGGGTATTTTCTTCCGGCTTGCTGAAAACCATGAGACATACTCCCCCCTTCCATGCCTTGTATGTACGGGAGCAGAAAAAATATTTTCTTTCTGTAATCCAACACTTTTTTAGTATATCGGTACCTGGAGAAAACCCGCTTCCCTGGAAAAGGTATCTGGACGGGGTATTAACAAAAAAAATCCCCGCCTTAAACGATGAAAAGTTTTGGCAGGGATGGCAAGAGAAAAAACAGGCCGAATTGTTTTTTGCTTATCTTGTTGCCCTTTTTGTCGGCCTCTCCCCAGACCTAAATATTTTCAATTGTCTCTTCTCCAAATATTTGAAAAATCAAATCTTTTACAAGCAGTTTTTGAACGGCTGAGGTAAGAGGTTTCATTATTTTATTCCCAAAGGAGAATTTACCGGATAGCGATTTTGCTATCACTATTGCAAAAAAAAGCATTGCTTCTTTTGAATACTCTTTTCCTTCGTTATCGTTCCAGTATACGCCAGTGTCATCACCGGCTCCAAATTCAAAATCCCTGTAGAAAACGTTGCCAAAAATATCGACCGTTATTGAGTTTTTAGGGAATCTGGCTACTGGATTTGATATGTAGTTTACAACTCCGGAATTTGTTGTTCCTGCCATAACAAAAGGAATTGTGCCCGGAATCTGGTCGTCCTTTTTAAGCCTTCTTCCCTGAACAATTTTATCCCCCTTATTTCTGAACGTCGTCAGTTTTTTTGATTCCAATATTACGAACTCCCCGAGGTTGAATATGGGAAATTTACCAGGAAAACGCCGTAAAGCCCCCGGATTCATCCGTGGGGAGTACATCAACTTGCCTACCAACCTGTCTCAAACTCAAGCTCCGCGCCCGTCCCGTTTTTTTGCCGCAGATAGGCTGATAGTCTCCCTACAAGCTTGTCAGCACCTTCGATACCTTTTTTACGCCATTCCTCCGGCCCGTCGGGGGTTCGTTTCCGTATAAAATCCGCAACCAGTCCCGGTTCCTCGTCAATCACACTGAGCAGGAAAAGGATAAGCCTCCTGGCCTGGATTTCGGACAGGGGAATTGGAGCTCCCTTTCTTCCGCGGGTCATCTCCGCTATCAAAAGTCTCTCCGGAACAATGGGATTGTCCGACACCGAAAGGAAAAGCCTGAATCCATAAGCTCTCGAACGCGAGAGCTTGCGATTGAACTCCGAGCACAGGGAGGGAGGAGTATAGGCAGAGACAATCAGGGCCACTGCTCCCCGAACGTCTGTTGTAAGCGTTTTGCTCTCCTTTAGGCTTGTGGCAAACCTCAGCATGTCCGTTCCGGAGAACCCGACACGCCTGGCGAGCAGAGACAGTGTGCCGAGTCTTCCGGCGAGACCGGCGCGTTCAGGAAGCGTTCTCCCTTTGCTGTCGGTCCATGTCCCATCCGCCTCCCTGGAAAGCAGAAAATCCACAGATTCCATCGTTCCGGAAAGGCATGCCAGTGAGAGAGCTGTTTCACCATCTTTGCCCCTTGTGTTAATGTCTGCCCCTGCGGATACGAGAAGGCGTACTATTTCGTCATGCCAGCCCCTGCACCCGGCCGAGGCATACATCAGCGCAGTGCGGCCGAGCATGTCTTGTGCGTTCACATCAGCGCCTGCGGAGAGAATATACTTTGCCTCGCCCCATCTCCCTGTCTCCGCCATGTGCATGAGAGGAGTCTTTCCCCCGCTGTCCGCAAGGTCGACGTTGGCTCCTCTTTCAACCAGGAGCCTGAGGGTCCCCATGCTGTCCTTTCCCGCAACCATTGATACCGGAGGCCTTCCGGAGCAGTCCCGTGCGTTCGGGTCAGCTCCGTGTTCAAGGAGAACACCCGCAGATTCCGTATTTCCGTAAAGGGATGCGAACATGAGCGGCGTCCTCCCGGTATCGTCCGCCGTATTGACGTCAAGGTCCATGGAGATGAGCTTTTTTATAAATTCCTCCCCGCACCCGGCGGACGCGTACATGAGAAGGCTCCTGCCGTTTTTGTCAATAATACCGGCATCGGAGCCGGCAGACATGAGAAGAGCGACGCTTTTCTCGTCTCCGGACCACGCGGCATACATGACCGCCGTCGCCCCGTTCCTGTCGCGGGTGTTCGGGTCTGCCCCTCTTCTTATGCTCTCTTCCATTCCATCCGGGGAATGGTTTTTCGCTGCCTGTAAAAGTTTCCTGTCTATTTTTTTTATAGCGCTACCCTCCCGGAATTACCCGTTGATGTTTTTTAATTACTATCTTTTCTATTTTCCAGTATATTACTTTTTTGACGAAAGACAATACAAAAAAGAACACCGCGAAATATCCGCTCACTGTTTCTGCTTTGTTTTTTTGCTGTTTCAGGATTCCGGGAAGTTGGTTCCGATTCTGTTTTGCCTGTTGTGCGCCGCCATCCTGCTTACCAGGATGTCCGCTCCCGGGACTCTTTTTTTTACCCACTTCTCCGCCGTCCTGCCGATGCGTCTTCTGATAAAGTCAAAAACAAGCCCCGGATTTGTCTCAAACACATCGAGGAGTATTTTGACAAGGTTTTCCGTTTCGTCCCTTCTCAACGTTATTGCTCCACCTTTCCCGTACAGCATAACCTGCAGGAACCTTTCGCCCGAGAGCGGGAAAGGCTCCTCTAACAGGAGACGTCCTGCCGCCCGGGACCTTTTTCCCGAGAGCATCTCTTCAAGCCCGGGACACCTGGCCGGGATGATTGAAACCAGCGCGACGAGACACATTGTCCCCGCTTCTTCCGGGGGAAGGTCTTTTCGTGACTTCAGCCAAACGCAAAACTCCCCGGGTGAGATGTCCTCCATTCCCCCGGCGGATGCCAAAACGGTGAATACCAGTATATCCCCACTCTCTGCGGCTAAAGCGGATTCCATAAGAGCTGTATTTCCGTTCTTGTCTCTTGCGTGGACATCAGCTCCTCTTTCAATAAGAAACCTTGCCGTTTCTCCCCATCCATTGAAAGCTGCCTCCATGAGGACTGTTCTTCCCCTGTTTGTACGGGCGTTCACATCTGCTCCGGCATCGACCAGGATTTTAACTCCCTCCTCCAGTCCGTAGCGCACTGCTCCCATAAGGGCGGTAAAACCGTCGCCGTCTGCCGCATTTACATTCGCTCCTGCTTCCAGGAGCATCCTGGTGACTTGAGCGCCGGGAGAACCGTAATTCCACAGGCAGTTTGCCGTCAAGGGAGCCGGTCCGTACATGCCCCCGTAATTCGGGTCTGCTCCAAGGGCGAGAAGGGTGCGGATGTTTTCCGTCTTCAGCATGCGTATGGCGTGCATGACAGGTGTCTCGCCGGAAGAGTCAACGGCGTTGACGTCTGCTCCCGCGGCGGCGGCCGCATATATTTTTCCCGGGCCGCCGTCACGCACCGCCTGAAAAAGCCGTGTGTTGACCGGGTTAATATGTTTTTTGCTCATTGCACGCACACCTCCCGAAAACAGGCTTAAAACACCTCTTGTAGTATATTTGCTGTCCCTGGACAACATCTTTTCTCCGCCGAAAAGACACAAAAAAAGAGGGTCTCCCCTCTTCCTTGTCCATCGTTCCTTGACATACCCGCTGTCGCCTTGAACAGTCCTAAACAGATATATGAACGAATTCTTCAGGCATGGCGGCAGCTGAGCGGGATGACCTGCGCCGTTCTGACGCAGCCGGTCCGTATTCCTTTGCGAAAGCGCGGCTGATTTCCAGTGTCCCGGGGCTTTTTACTCCTGCCACGGCCTTGAAGATTTTTACACCGGCATTTTTCCCGGCTGTCTTTTTTACCAACTCGTCCAGAAAAGGCCTGTAGACCATCGCCAGGAACGCCCGGTCCTCTTCTGAAAGAAGGGGCGAACATGCGATGTAAAATGCGGCTTCGGCGCGCTTCCTGGCGTAATCCGCCGTACACGCTGAACAAAAGATTTTCTCTCTTTCGTCGTTTCCGACAAGGGAAAAGTTTGAGGCTACCATGTCCCTGTAATCGAGAAAAAATCCGGGAACAAAATAAATGATGCGTTCAACACCGGATACCAGGCCGTTGCGGTTGCCCGACAAAAGGCTGAGCCAGCAGTCCTTCATACGGGACGGCAAAATTGAAATCCTCCCGCACCCGTTATGCACAATAAACTTCGACAGAGCATCGGCGGACATTGTCTTAAAATCAAGTCCGCCAGATGTCTTGTTTTTTGCCTTAAACACTTTAATGCATCTCCTTTTGTCAATATATATCAAAAAATTTAAGCGATAGGTTAAATGATAGCTGTATCGGCATGACAAAACAATATTTTTCAGTCTACACCGCGCTTTCTTTTTCAAAAAACATGTTTTCCATCACGATATCCCTCATGAGGCGAAGAAGAACGGAACATTCCCGCAGGTTTTCGTCTCCGCATGGTTTTCTCAGGTCTATCCATGTCTCAGCGACGGAAAGGAATACATCTCTCCTGAAAAGGTAGTTCCACGCCCTGTTGTCCATGTCCTTGTGGCTCAGGACATCCCGCCAGTATCTGCCTTCCACGCATGCCTCCTTCAGCTTTTCCGTGCGAAAGAAACATACAATCCTGTCCAGCGGCCGCTCGCCCACATGCAATATATACACAATCATCTCCGCGTCCGATACGAATATCCCCGAGGGAGTCCCGTCCTCTTTTGCGTGTTCCACCGCAACGTTGCCGGTTTTCTTTCCCCCCTGGTCCTCTTTGCATTCAATCATAAAACTCGAATCCGACCTGTACTCCCCGTCCGTGGACGAGACTGAAAACCACGCCTTCAGGTCGAACCTGGCATTCTCATTCTCTTTTATCCTTTCCAGGGGATTGCCGTTCACTCCCTCCGCCCAGAGCTTTCGCATAAGCGCCGAGACTGAGTTTACTCCTATTTTGCTTGTTTCAAGGTCACTGTAAAACTTCCCGATTTTCTCATCGTATTTCCCGGTACGAAAACCATCGATGACCCTTTCTACAGAATCTCCGGACAACGGTTTTGTTTTAACGGCAAACTGTCCTGTATCCTTTAAAACAGAGCTTGTAATTTCAGACACCCCCGATATTGAGTTGATTGAATCAAGCGTATCTGGGAGTGTCAGTGCAAAACAAAAAATCTTATATATATTTCTGCATATATAAACATATATAAGATAATCGTGAAAATCGAACGTATGCGCTTGTTTGCCATGGTGCTCTACAGATAAAATTATACCGACTTGAACTTTATTCAAAAAAACATCGGAGGGGATTAAATGAAAGAGGGCAAGACTGAAAAGATTATCATGGGAGTCATACTTGTAATGCTGGTTATTTTATCGGTTGGTATTTTTATCAACAGGGAGGAGGCGTTTTCTGTTCTTCAGCCTGAGAAGGCGGAGCAGCGGGTCATTGCCGTGTCGTTTCCCGACCCTATAACAAATGTGAAGACTGGGCTGAACCTTTTTTCTTTCTTCAACACCGAGATACCTGAATCATCGCCCCATGTTCTTCTTATGGAAAATGCTCCGCAGTTCGAGAACAAGATTGATGTCATGGAATCGGACTACGGTTTTATCCTTGAAGTGTTCACTTCCGTCGGCAACGTGTATATAATGGATTTGAAAACCGTAAAGGGAAAGTGGACTTACTCCCTCACACCGATTCCGTCGTTCCATCTTGTACCTCCGGGAGAGGGGATTCCAGGACCCGGCGAGGGGCGGGACAATGGACTGGGAGGAGAGGAAAAGGACAAGGACGCTGCCAAGGATACGGGTAAGGACAAGACCACGGACAAGCCAAAAACTGACGAAGGCAAGGACGCAAAATCGGAAACCCCGGCAAAAAAATAAGGGCGGTTTTCACGGAATTAAAAAAAGGGGGGTATCCCCCTTTTTTTTGTACATAAAATCTCGCTGGTTACAAGGAGGAATGATTCAATGACGAAAAAGACAAGAAATGGATGGCAAATATTTTCGTATCCTCTTCTCTTTGTTGGCCGGATTTCCGGATACATAAGGATAAAAATACTGCATTTCGCCGAAGGAGTGAAGAACTGCATCCGATGGTTTCCGGTGATATGGCGTGACAGGCAGTACGATGAAACATTTCTTTTTTCAATCCTTCGCCGGAAGCTTGAGATGATGGAGAAATTCTTTCTTTCCGGCGATGCGGTCTGTATGGACGCACCTCGCATGGCGAAGGAAATCCGCATCGCCAGGATACTTGCTTCAAGGCTTGAAAAAGAAAAATACTTCCAGGATTACGTGGACAGCCGCAAACGGGCCCTGTCGGTCCAGGGCTTTTCTGCAGGGATGTTCGAAGAGGCGGAAGAGAGGATATTCAGAAAACTTGGACTCGGGTTTGAGGATTCTGTTCCCGGCGTCACGTATGTTCCAGGCGTCACTGAAGACGAGGACGCCGAGTCCGTTGTCCGGAAGATATGGGCTGAAGGGATAGATTACGAGACCGTCTGTTCACGGGAAGACATGGAATTTCTTGGAAAACACCTGTCCCGGAAAGTTTTCTCCTGGTGGGACTGAACCTGTCAGTGCACACAAGTGCGGCGAAGAAATTCCCGGACAAAAATCAAAACACCATGTCCTCTGTGACAATTTCAGCCCTATACCGGCTTTCCATTGCTCCTATAAGGGATGCCAGGTTCAAGAACTCATTTTGAACTTCCTTGTCCTGGTTCGACAGGATATCCTCGCAGCACAATGAAAGAAATCTTTTCACCTCTCTCAAGGCTTCATTCCTGTCCGGGTGGCGCCTGAGGCATTCGGAGGCAAGCTCAAGCACAAGCCTTGCCGTTCCGCTCGTTAGGCTCATGTCCGTTTCAGCCAGCGTTGCGGCGTCTGAGCACGTTTTCATGAGAGAAAAAAAACGGGGACGAACGAAAGGGAGATTTCTTTCAATCAAAAGTCTGTACAACTCTTTTTTCAAAACGTTTTTTCCGTGGAGGGAACTGATGGCAAGGCGATAGTCGTCAGCTTCGAGGAGTCCTGTCATGGCAAGTGATATGGCCTTTTCAGGGGAAATGACGATGCTTTCTTTCGCCTCTTTTGAAAACCTGTGAAAAATCTCCGCTATTACAGAGGCATGCCTGGAATACATTTTCCCTGATATCAGCCGCATCCTCTCACCGGCGCAATCCCCTGCCGCAGCGGACATAAGCAGGACCCGGGCATACGGCGAACTGCCGTCAGCGGATGCCAGGAGCTCGAGCGAAGCGCTTCCGTCCCCGTCGCAATCCAACAAGACATTGACAAGCTTATCCGTAAGGTTTTCCGGAAGCGAAGGAGACTTGAACGGGCGCTCGTCGGCACGTTTAATATAAGGATTTGAAAATTCTGTGGCAACGAGAAAATCTTTCAACGCCGTGCCCCTGTGTCCCTGGTCGAGAGAGACGAGCATTTCGACAAACCTGCTTTTTTGTTCCTCTGTCAACATATCCTTCCAAACGTTCTCGACTTTTCCGACGATGAATATTATTGCCCCGACACCCTTTTCCGGCGGGTCATAGGAAAGGAGGCCTTCAATACACATATTAAAAACCCTTCTCCCCAGCGAACCGTGTAAAAGGCACGCCTCCATGGCCCACCTGTCGCCGTTTTCCCCGTTCAAGCACCTTTGGACGCACCCATCGTCAACATGACTGGTAAGCGAGATGAACGTTTTGAGTCTCCATTTAAGAGGTATCTTCCATGGAGGGGAGAAGAAAATCTCCTTTTCGAATTCTTCTTTTTCTTTGTCCGTCATCATAGGACCGTTTTCCCCATACCACCGGCAGAGGTTCCTGATTTTTTTCAGGAATGGTTCCAGTTCGGAATTGATTTTTCCATCCTCTGCTGACTTGAACTTTCTCATCCGATAGTCATAGACACGGAATGGTGATGGATAGCCGGCCATGATTCAGCGGCATTCCAGAAGAATTCTTCAACATATGACCTTCTCTCTATATCCATCTCGCCCGGAGACATCCCTTCCACACATCCCCCGCTCAAAAAACCGGCCAGAGCCAGGGCTTTATCAGTCATACACCGCACCCACCCGCTCAATTCATCGTCGTTAATAACTGTGTTCGGCAGGTTGAGCTTTTGGTATTCCTCAAGCCTTACCACCGGTATGTTCATTGAGTCCGCAAGGCAAAACGTGAACTCCGTTCCTCCTTTCCCTCCGCTCCACCCGACCACGAACGCAGAGGGGGAATCAAGACCCCTCCCCATAACCTGGAACACATTTCTGGCGATGCACATTTTTGCCCCGTTTGACATCTTCGTCCAGCCGGGGTGATGTTCCCCGGCCACCGCTCCGGCCTCCGCCAATTTTTCCATTCCGTAGAGCGCCGAACTTGAGCCGTTAAACCTCCTCCATGGGAGATAGATTTCCATTCTCCCTCCTGCGGCGGAGTGCCCTTCCTCGAAGGCAACATCGGAACCCGGCGAGTGACCGCTTCTGAGAACGAGTCCTGCCGAGGCCAAAACCCTGCCCATCCCGCGCATGAATTTCAGTATGTGTTCAGGCGCCTTTCTCGAGCCGATACCGGCATAGAAAATCATCTGCTGCCCCCCTTCGAATCCCCAAAACCCCGGCTGTCAGGCAACACCGGTTTTTTTCTCGCTGAATGACCGTATAACTTGCTCCACATCGGCGTGTCCGTTCTTCACTGCCCAGTCGGCGGCGGTGTTTCCGTTTATATCGGAGGTATCTGTTTCGGCCCCGGCAGCAAGAAGAAATTCCGTCTCGGCCTTTCTCCCTCCCGCCGCGGCATACATAAGGGCTGTCATCCCCTCCGGTGTTGTCCGGTCCACATCCGCACCGGCGCAGACCAGAAAGCAAAGAGCCGACAGGTTTCCTTTGCCTGCCGCCACCATGACGGCCGATTTGCCGGAGGCATCCGCTATGTTGATTCCGGCTCCCTTTTTAACCAGCATCTCCATGGCTCCGACCTGATTTCTTTCGGCTGCGTAGAAAATCGGAGTTCTCTTTCTCTTGTCCGTGGAGTTTACATCCGCTCCTGCGGAAAGAAGCAGGCTTAATCCATCCAGGAACCCCCTGGAAGAAGCTTCCATGAGAGGATTTCTCCCTGACCTGTCTGTAGAGTCGATTTCAGAACCTGCATCGATTAGAAGCCTTACCGTGTCGGCATTCTGGACCCATATGGCGTAAAACAGAGCATTCAGCCCGTCATTGTCCTTTAGGTTCACGTTGGCGCCTGCTTTTATCACACGTTCCGCCGGCCACGATTCATGCTCCCATTCAGAGGCGTACATAAGAGCCGTTTTTCCGTAATAACCATCCTTGGCGTTGATGTCGGATGCACTCAGCCAGAGCGCTGTTTTTAAAAGTATGCCGCGCCTTTTTTTCAGCGAGTCCATAAGCAGCGTTATTTTTCCGTTTTTCTGGAAGGGTCCGCACGGATTGACCAAAATTTCATCACTCCACTTGCATTCTCAAATTTGGAACAACACGCTTTCTGTTGACAATATCTTACTTGTCCGCGGAAAAACAGTCCCCTTGAAAACACTCAGGCATCCGACGAATTCTCCGCCAGGTATTTCCATAGAAACGAACTTCCCTTTTCCCGTATCCCGTCAATCACTTTCTGGGCGTCAGCACCGAACCTGTTGCGGAAATAGCGCTCTCCGGCGATTCTTTGCCTTGTTCCGCTGTCCATGACAAGCCACATGCACGCGTCACTGTCGTCTTTAGGGTAAGCGCCCTTTTCAACAAGAAGCTCTTTCATGGTTGAGGTCCTTGTCCCCCACTTCGACCTGTGGACAACCACTTCCGAGGAAAGAAGCTCCTCAGTCATGACGTGTTCGGCTATCTTGTCGTTCAGCACGAGCCTGTATCCGTGTTCCCTGAGAAAATCACCGGCGAGGAGAGGTCCCGGAAGCATCTGCCGGCATGCCAGTAAAAACCCTGCCTTCAGACCTGTTTCCTCTACCGGGATATCCATGATGCGGGCTATCTCGAAAATCGACATCCTCTCCGCCTCAGTCAGAAGTTCCATATTGTTCCTGAACGACCTGCGACCCCTCATCAGCTGTCGGTTCCCACACGCGCCATCCGCATGAAACCGTGAAAATTTTCCTGCGGCCATGAAATATCACGAGAAATAAGCATCCGGACCCTTTTTCCCTTCTCCATCCCCGTCGCCACCCTCCCCTGGAATTTCAGGGCGATTGGCACAGCTCCTTAATGGAGTCATGTCCATCCCTTTATTAAAAAAAGTGTATCTGGCGGAGGATAGAAGAAACAAAAAAAAGAAATAATTTTTCTTAACACCTTTTTCATAGTCAATTACCCACGATTGAAATCGCGGGCTTGTAACTGCCGGGCACGGATGTGTTGAGATTAACATCCGTGCCCTTGAGGGGTGCCCCCTCAATATTATCCACCGTTGCTTCAATGGACGGCGCTACATTACGGGCGCATTGACAGGCACCCAGTAGTAACCCGGCACTTTGTGCCGGTTGCGGCATCATGCTTTCCAGTATTTTGATTCCCAGCGTGCGGATATTGAGCGACGCCACATAATCCGCGTTCCCTTCAAATCCGCACGACCGGCAGACGAATGCGTCCTGCGACGGACGGTTTTTCCTGTCCGCATGTCCGCATACAGGACATGTCTGGGACGTGTAGGCAGGCGGGACGGCGAGGACATTAACCCCGTGGAGTTTTGCCTTGTATTCAATAAAAAATCGGAGCTGACTAAAACTCCATCCAAGCCTCCGCGCACGCATGTTCTTCCTAACCGTAACCCGAGCGTTTATGCCCGATAAATCTTCCAGGGCGATGGCGCTCTTCGTGCCTTCTGCGTGCGCTACTATTTGCTTAGATATGCAGTGGTTGACATCCCGCCGGAACCTTCGCTCACGGGCGCCGATTTTCTTGAGTCGTCGTTTTGCACTTCTCGTTCCTTTCTCCTGCAGGG
>LSQX01258207.1_pt1 | contig 22098 bp, 17 predicted proteins | sample 654561 | NCBI WGS metagenome assembly LSQX01 (sample SAMN04489861, study PRJNA283612) | anaerobic digester metagenome | isolation source: 4 biogas reactors fed with cattle manure at either 37C or 55C with and... | place: Denmark: Kongens Lyngby | collected 2014
CTAAATACCAGTAAAAGAGCAGCTATTGAAGGAACCAATTCAGCATTAAAGCGTACAGGAGCAAATGAACTTAGAGTTAGGACACTGATTAAAACGCGGATAGTATTTGGTTTGAAAGTAATAAGTCGTAATATTCGTCAGCTGTGGCGCTACTTCGCTGGTGACTTCAGGCGAAAACGCAGAAGGGGTAGTTCTGTCCAAAAACAGGCTTAGGCAATAGCTTGATGGATAAAAAGCCCAAATCGGGACAAAGAACAGACTTTAGAGAGAATAAAACTATAGTAGATCCGACTTCGATTGTTTTATAGATGGCAATGGCTCATCTTTAGGTTAATTGTTCAAGTTTACCTGTCTCAAAGTCTAGGTTTGTGCAGTGGAATCGATTACTAATTGTAAGCCAATTGGCCTAATGGACGATTCGCTGACCATCCCTTTTATTCGTAGTAAAAAAGCTCTGAAAACCTTGCAGTAATAAGGTTTGCAGAGCTTCTTTTTTCGGCATCTGGGTGTTGTATAATAGCTAGACAATAGGGACAAGCGCCCAATTGAAAATCACACAATAGCCGCTCCACAAAAGCTGTGGTATCAAGAGCCAGGCAGCAACAGACGGCAGTTTATAGAGCCGCAGGATTGTTTGGAACAGAACAAGAAACAAGAGGACGCTCACCAAAGCAGATATCCATAGAGAACGCAGGCCGAAGAAACTGCTGGACCAAAGCACGCTCAAAAGCAGCTGCATGATAAAGAGAAGCAGAGCCTTCTTCACCTCAACCCGCTTTGTATCTTCGTTCCAGAGAAAATACAGCCCTACCCCCATGAGAGTGTATAGAAGGAGCCAGAGGGGTAAAAACAGCCACTGGGGCGGCGCAACGCTCGGCTTTATCAGCTGTGCATACCAGCTGTCTAGAGAGGGAATAGCGAAAAGGAAGCTGGCAAGGCCCGCTGCCCAGCAGATAAACAAACTCCCAAACAGTCTGCCAAAACTAAAATCCCAAATCATGTCAAGCCCTCCTTGTCTTGTAACCCTTGTCTTGTAATTAATTTCTAGACTCGGGGCTTCATCTCCTGCCAGGGATCTTTAGCTTTTGGATAAGAACCCAAAAGGCGAAACAGGCTGACAGTCTTCTCTATGTTTTCCAAAGCAGCCTTTACTCTGCTCTCTGTGCGGTGGCCTTCGAAGTCGATGAAGAAATAATAGTGGCCCAGGGCTTTGCCGGTAGGCCGGGATTCGATCCGGGTGAGATTGATGTCCTTTTCCGCAAATTCCCGCAAAACTTCGTACAGCCAGCCGCTGCGATCTGCTTTAGCTGAAAGGAGAAGGGACGTTTTGTCCTGGCCTGTGGGCGCTGCATCCTCCTGAGCCAGGACTATAAAACGGGTTAGGTTGGCTTCGCCAGTAGGGATCTCTGTTGGAATTAATCCATAAAGCTCTGCAGCCCGGCGAGTGCAGATAGCAGCAAGCTCCTCATCGCTTTCTGCAACAAGTCGGGCGGCAGCTGCAGTGCTTGCTGTAGCGCTGATTTCGACATCAAGAGAATCCAGGTAATCGCTGCACTGGGCCAAGGCATGGGGATGAGAGAGAACCCGTTTAGGCTTTTTTGTGCCGGGTCGCATAGCTAAAAAATGGGTAATAGGCAGGATCACTTCTGCTGTAATCAAAAGTGGCGTGGTTACAAGGGCAGAAAGGGTAGGGGAAACAGACCCTTCCAGGGAGTTTTCCAAAGGCACCAAAGCCTGAGAGATTTCCTTGTTCTCTGCTGCCTTCAGCAAAAGGGGAATGCTGGGGTAAGGGCGGGCAGTGCCCCGCCCTGCCAAATAGGAATTGGCTGCCTCTTCGCTGAACGTTCCTGCCGGCCCAAGATAGCCAAGCTCCACAGCTTACACCTCCCTGCCGCAAGCCGAGGCCAGTTCTTTCAGATTCTCCACTAAAGAAGCAAATTTCTCAGGCCGCAAGGACTGCGGTCCATCTGAGAGAGCTTCACTTGGGTTGGGATGAACTTCGAGCATCAAGCCATCTGCACCTGCTGCCACAGACGCCCGGGCCAAAGGCTCAACTAAACGCCAGCGGCCGGAAGCGTGGCTGGGATCTGAGAGAATGGGCAGATGACTCTGCTGCTTGATCAGGGGAATGGCGCTCACATCGAGAGTATTGCGGGTTTGGGTTTCATAGGTGCGGATGCCCCGCTCGCAGAGAATTACATTATAATTCCCCTCAGAGAGAATGTATTCTGCTGCCATCAGCCATTCTTCCACAGTAGCAGCCAACCCCCGTTTGAGGATCACAGGTTTTCCGCTTCTGCCCACCTCCCGGAGCAGGGTGAAGTTCTGCATGTTCCTGGCTCCAATCTGGAGGATGTCAACATATTTGGCCACCAGGGGCACATCTGCCGGATTAATCACTTCTGTTACCACAGGCAGCCCAACCTCCTCCCGGGCTCTGGCTAAGATCTTCAGCCCTTCTTCTTCCATGCCCTGGAAGGAGTAGGGTGAAGTACGGGGCTTGTATGCACCGCCCCTGAGGAAGGTTGCGCCTGCCTCGGCAACAGCATGGGCAGTCTCAAGGAGCTGGCTGCAGCTTTCCACAGCGCAGGGCCCGGCGATAATGGCAAGTTTTTTGCCGCCGATAGTCCTGCCTGCCACCTCCACTGTGGTGGGTGCCTCCACCAGCTCCTTGGAGGCAAGCTTGTATGGCTGCATAATAGGCACAACCCGCTCTACACCAGCCAAAAGCTCGAGGCTTTCCATGGTGTGCTGTGTCCGTTCGCCGATGGCGCCGATCACAGTCTTGACTACGCCGTGGATTGGATGAGGCCGGAAACCCAGCTCCTCAAGTTTCGAAAGCACAGTATTAATCTGCTCTTTGGTAGCTGTTCTCTGCATCACAACAATCATTATTTTTCACCTCCATGAAATGAAAAAACCCGTCCCTGAAGATAGGGACGGGTTAACTACCGCGGTACCACCCTAATTGGCCCAAAAAGGACCCACTCATTTAGGTACGGGAGATTGCTCTCCGATACCCTTCCCCTTTAACGGTGGGAGGCCGGCACAACTTACTGGGCACAAGGCCGTTCGGTCTGCAGCTCCAGGGCGAACTTCTGTACGGATCCGAGGCCAGGCTCTCACCTACCCTGACTCTCTGTGCTCGGAGGACCGGACATACTTTGCCCCTTCACAGCTTTTGGAAATAGGTTTTTCATATTATAGCAGAGGCGGACGCTTTTGGCAAGCACATTTTTTCACCGGCCACGGCCACAGTGCCCTTCGCGTATTCTTGCAAAAAAATTAGTAAATGCAACCCTATTAGTTGCCTTTACCTTTACTGCGCTCCCTGGGTGTGAACGACAAGGAGCTTTTTTCCCCGACTGCAAACAGGGAAAAAGGGACCTGAGGCGAATAATAAGAGGAAGGGGTGAAAAAGATGGATATTATTGACAATCGTCTTCAGGAGAAAGCGCTCATCGCTGACGGAGCCATGGGAACCCAGCTTCTGGAAAGCGGTGTGTCTTTGGGGCAGAACCTGGAGGCCCTAAATATAAGCGAGCCGGAGCGGGTCTTAAAGATTCATAGGGCATATTTGGAAGCAGGAGCGGAAATGATCGAAACCAACAGCTTCGGAGCCAACAGGATCCGCCTGGCCCGCTACGGACTGGAACAGAAGGTATCTGAAATCAACAACAAAGCTGTGGCTTTGGCAAGACAGGCAGCAGGTGAAAAAGCGCTGGTTGCAGCAGCAGTGGGACCCTTAGGCAAAGCCCTCGCACCTTGGGGGGCGCTGTCAGAGACAGAGGCAGAAGAAGCATTTGCAGAGCAGTTTGAGGCGCTTCTTTCCGGCAAGCCGGATCTGGTTTTGCTGGAAACCTTCTCTGATTTGGCAGAAGTGAAAATCGCCCTCAAGGTTCTGCAGAAGTTAAACAACAGCCTGCCTGTTGCCGTGACCATGGCCTTCCTCCCTGAAGGGGCAACTGCCATGGGCACAGAAGCAGTAGAGGCTGCCAGGGAGCTGCAGCAATTAGGAATTACATACTTCGGCGCCAATTGCGGCTCCGGCCCGCAGGATATGCTCTCCATTATGGAAAAGCTCGTCTCTGTTGAGGGAATAAAGCTCATCGCCCAACCGAATGCAGGCAGGCCTCAGCTGGTAGAGGGACGGACAGTGTATTTTTCCACCCCTGAGTACTTCGGCCGGACAAGCCGGCTTCTGTTTGAGCTGGGAGTTTCTATTGTAGGCGGCTGCTGCGGCACGTCACCAGAGCACATAGCAGCAATGGTCCGTGCAAGAGACAAGTGGCTTGAAGAAGGAAGCCCCAAACAAGCAAGGGTTTACGTAAAGCCCCAGCCCAAAGAGGAGCCCAAGGTCAAAGAGGCGATGCTGCCGGGGATCTTGGCAGAAATTGACAAAGGCCGCTTTGTAAAAACCGTAGAGATAGATCCCCCCAAGGGTGCAGACTTAAAACAAGTGCTAGAGGGAGCGCAGATGTTGAAGCAGGGAGGAATAGATGCCATCAACATCGCAGACTCCCCTATGGCCAGAGTGCGGATGAGCCCTGTGGCCATTGCCCACCTCGTGAAAGAAAAGGTGGGGATTGATTCCATTCTCCACTTCACCTGCAGGGACCGCAACCTTCTGGGACTGCAGTCTGAGCTGTTGGGCGCAGCAGCTTTGGGGATCAGCAACGTCCTGGCACTGACAGGCGATCCGCCGTCCATTGGGGATCACCCGCAGGCCACAGCGGTTTTCGACGTTAATTCAGAGGGGCTGGTGAGGATTATCTCCGGCCTCAACCGCGGGCAGGATATGATGGGCAACCGGCTGGCAACAGCTACCAATTTTGCCATTGGCGTGGCTGTGAACCCAGCTGCAGAAGATCTGCCCAAAGAAATAGAGCGCCTCAAGAACAAGATCCAGGCCGGCGCCCATTTTGCCCAGACCCAGCCCATTTACGATCTGGAGCTTTTGGAACGCTTTTTGGCTGCCATCGACGGCATAGAGATCCCGATTTTAGTGGGGGTCCTTCCCTTGCGCAGCACCAGACACGCAGAATTCCTCCACAACGAAGTGCCTGGCATCTTCATCCCTGAAGAGATCAGGCGGAAGATGCAGCAGGGTGACAGCAAAGAACAGGCAAAAACCGGCGTTGCCATCGCCCGGGAGTTTGTCCGCCACCTTACAGACAGAGTAGCAGGGGTTTATCTGATGCCGCCCTTCGGCTCCTATAAAACTGCGTTGGAGGTTTTGGAAGAGTGATAAAAGAGGTTTTGGCCAATTTCTTCACCATAGACCGCCTAATTAGCCTCGTGCGGATTTTGGTAGGGCTTTTTGGGATCTACCTTGCCACCAAGATTGCCATTTGCCTCGGCCAAAAGTTTTTGGCGCGATTTTTCCTCAAAAGAGAGAGCCCGGACGAAAGAAGAAAGCAGACCCTTTATACTCTAAGCCAAAGCATTTTACGCTATCTGCTGTATATTGTGGCCCTCGTCGCTGCCCTGGGCCTTTTCAACGTCAATGCAGCCTCTTTGATTGCCGCAGCAGGGATCGGCGGCCTTGCCATAGGCCTTGGCGCACAGAATCTCGTCCGGGATCTTGTAGCAGGCTTTTTCATCCTGCTGGAAGATCAGTTTGCAGTGGGGGATCTGGTTACCATCGGCGCAGCAGAAGGAATTGTGGAGCAGATCGGCATCCGCACCACATCTGTGCGGGATCTTACAGGCAAGCTGTATATCTTCCCTAATGGCCAGATCGCTTCGCTGGTAGTGCAAACCCCGAGTCCATGGGTAATTTTGGACTACGATATTGACGAGCAAGAACAGGAGAAGCTGCTGGCAAAGCTCCTGCCCCTTCTGCCCCGCTGGCGGGAGGAGATCGGAAACGTGCTGACGAGGATCCGCCTTTGGCCCCTGGCTACAAAAGAGAAGCATTTTCTCCGCTTTGCTGCCCAGACAACCCCCTCTGACCGTTTCCGGGTAGAGAGGGAATTGGCAAAGCGCATCGAAAACCTATTTGCAGAGCTGTCAAAGGAAGGGAAGGAAAGTTGAACTGGGACTATCAGCTTGGCGACTTTCTGATTTTGCGCAAAAAGCACCCCTGCGGCAGCTTTCGGTGGGAGGTGCTCCGGGTGGGAGCAGACATTCGCCTTCTCTGTACTGGCTGCGGGAGAATGATTATGCTTCCCCGCCACGACCTGGAAAGGCGGATCAAAAGTGTGGAAAAAAGCACATCTACCCCTTGACACCCCCAGGGGGTATGTGCTAATATATGATAAACAAGATTTTCCTAATTATTTTTCCATAAATAAGGAAAACTACTTCACAAGGGAGGCGTTTTACGATGTTAAAAGAATTTAATAGCCAATCTTTTGATGCGGAAGTTTTAGGTGGACAAGGTGTAGCGCTGGTAGATTTTTGGGCTCCTTGGTGTGGCCCCTGCAGGGCTTTGGGTCCGATAATCGAAGAGCTTGCACAAGACTACAGCGGCAGGGCAACTATTGGTAAAGTGAATGTTGATGAGAATGGTGAGCTGGCAAACCGCTATGGGGTGATGAGCATTCCCACAATTCTGCTGTTCAAGGACGGACAGCTGGTGGACAAAATTGTCGGCCTGAGGCCCAAGGAAGAATTGGCTGAAAGCCTGGATCAACTGCTTGGCTAGTGGGAAAACTTAAGATGATGAGCAAGGGACTGCTTTCGGGCAGCCCCTTTTTTTATGTCAACCAGCAGGTGCGCTACGGCAAGGGCATCTTTCAAGGCGAAAGTGGTATAGCAAAAAATTATTCCCAAATCAATTTAGCGAAGCGTGGAAGAGGGCCTGGGGCTCATACCTGCAGGCGATAGATGCTGAGCTGAAAGAATGCGGCCTCACCAATGACGACTATGTGCTGGAGCTGTTAGATGAACCTGATCTGAACAATTCCGAGCTTGTAGAAAAACTCCTGTTGGCTCTGCAAGTGGCCAAAGAGGCTGTCCCTGAAATGAAGATCCAGATCGTGGTGGAAAACCGCTCTTATCCAATGTCAGCGTTCGAGACCCTTGCTCCCTATACTGATGTCTGGTGCCTCAACGACGGCAGATGGAACGATGCACAGCTCATCGCGTTCATGGAAGAGTGGCAGCAGGGTGAAGGGAAAGAACTGTGGTTCTATGCCTGCTCCACCAACCTGCGGGAGAACCCCTACCGCTACTACCGGCTGCATCCGTGGAAAGCTTTCGCCCGGAATCTGGATGGCATGGGATTGTACGAATACATGGACAGCCCAGACGGAAAATACGGCGCGAGATCCTGGAAAATCGCCCCAAGAGGCGCGGTTGCCTACCGCAACTTCGACGAGCCTATTCCGTCAGTGAGGTTTGAATGCTTCAGAGAGGGAATCGATGATATCAAGTATCTGGCCAAGCTGAGCAGCCTGATTCAACTGGCCAGGGAAAAAGGACTAAACAACGGCTTAATTCAAGAGGCCGAAATTTACCTCAACACAGAACCTCAGAAAGTAGTTGCCCAATCATACAATCCTGCATATGCAGATGAGGTTCGCGAGCAAGTAGCAAATTACATCATTCAAATCCAACAGCTGCTGAAGTAATACGAGAAATTGAGGGCTTACTGAATTAAAGCAAGGGTTGACAGTTTTCAGTAAGCCCTCTTTGTGGAAGTCGCACCATGCTGCAGCTTCTAGGGGAAAAGATTTTCCTTCTACAGGCGCGGCAGGAAGTTAGGTAGGAGGCATTTTGGTGAACATCGCATCAAAGACAAGAAGGTTTTTCAACAGCAGGGCGTTTTTTATTGTCGCCTCTCTTGCGCCGATCCTGTTTTTCTACACCCTTTTCTCTGTGGTCCCAAAGATTACTGCTTTTTACTATCCCTTCACTGAGTACGACGGGATCAGCCAGCCTATTTGGATAGGCCTTAGAAATTTCATGACCATCGCAAAGGATGCAGACCTGTGGTCTGTCATGAAGAACAACCTCTTCTACTGGGCAATAGCAACTCCCATTAACTTCTTTGCAGCTTTGATTGTCTCTTTTATTTTGGTTAAGAAGCCCTATCGGGAAAACAACTTCTACAGGATTCTCTATTATTTCCCCGCCATTCTGCCCAGTGTGATTACAGCCCTCATGTGGCAGTTTGCCTTTCACGGCCGCTATGGAATTTTCAACGCCCTTTTGAACACCATAGGGGTGAATGTAGGGGAGTTTTACTGGCTTACAGATGCCATAGCTGCAAAGTGGGCGATGATCGTTCCCATGGTGTGGGGAGGCTGGGCAGGCAACATGCTGATTTTCATGGGCGCAATTCAGGCAGTGCCTGAGAGCCTGTACGAATCAGCAGAATTAGACGGCGCAACAGATGCCCAGAAGCTCTTCTTAATCACGGTTCCTGTGATTTGGGAGACCATGAAGACCATGATTTTCTTCAGCATCATCGGGCTTTTCGGCGCCTTTGAATTAATCCTGGTGATGACCAACGGAGGGCCTGCAGGCGCCACAGAGGTTGTGGGCACGTACATGTACAAGATTGCCTTTGGTGCAGAGGGAGTTGCTGCCTTTGGATATGCAGCAGCCATCGGCTTAATTCTCTTTGCAATCCTGAGCTGCATCAGCATTATTGCGTTCCGCTTTATGGATAGGGGCGAGGCAATTGAGATGGCAGGCTAAGCAGGAGGAATTGGCATGAGCAGAAATAATTCTGAAGGTATGGTAAGGCGGCTTGACGCTAGAGACATGGCCCTGAGGGCACTGCTTGGCCTTTGGGCGCTGGTGATTATTCTCCCGCTGATTTGGGTGTTCTACACATCTTTGAAGACCAACCAGGAGTTCTTTATGGGCGCCTGGCAGCTGCCCAAGATCCCGCAGTGGAACAACTACTACAGAGCCTGGTCGCAGCTTGGGATCGGCAAGAGCTTCTTCAATACTGTCATTCTCTTGGCAGGGGCAATGCTCCTGAACACGTTTATAGTCAGCCTTGGCTGCTACACCCTTGCCAGATTCGATTTTAAGGGAAGAAACATCATCTATTGGTACATCATCGGCAGTTATTTCATCACAGGCCTCAACACCATGGTTACAGGCTACATCCTAATGAGGCAGCTGGGGCTTTTAAACAGCCTCTTCGGCCTGATCGTAAATTACGGAGCAACTTCAATAGTCTTCAATACGTTAATTGTGACAGCTTTCATGAAGGGCCAGCCCAGAGAGCTTGATGAAGCTGCCTATATAGACGGTGCGAGCTACTGGCAGACATTCTGGCATGTGGGACTGCCTCTGGCAAGGCCTGTCCTGCTTACAATAAATGTATTCAACTTCATGAACTACTACAACAACTTCATCAAGCCTCTGCTGTACATTCGGGATCCGGACAAATACCCGCTGTCTGTGGCTATTTATTCCATGTCTCAGGCCATGACCTACAGAGCAGATTGGGTGACGCTGTTTGCCGGCTTTGTGATCATGATGATCCCAACGATTATTGTCTACAGCATATTCCAGAACTACATTACTCAAAACCTGAACGTCGGTGCGCTGAAAGGATAGAGGTTAACCACGTCGAATTATATTTTGGAGATAGCTGAAGCAGGAACGAACAGGTAATTAAACTGGAAATCTCATCAGAAGAAAAATATTGGAGGGTTGAAAATGAGGCGCTTGAGGAATTCCTCTCTATTGATGGTTTTAGTGCTGTTCTGCATCTCGATAGTGCTTTTTGGCGGATGCGGCAAGAAAGAACAAGAGAAGATCTCAGAAGAATACTCCGGGGAAACATACCCGGAAAACGGGCTTCCCAAAGACAAGGAAGTAACGCTGTCCATGATTTTTCCTGTTCAAGGATACGGCAAGGACTATTTTGACTATGCTGTGAAGACTTTCCAGGAGAAGTTTAAAAACGTAAAAATAAACGTCCGCTACATTGAGGAAGGCGGCAATACCTACAGGCAGATAATCAATGCAGCAATCCAGAGTGGAAACGACAAAGAAATGTACGACTGGATTTACAGCCTTTCTCCTGAAACCCTCTACATTCAGGAAGGAAAAGTGGAACAGCAGGATGACTTATGGGAGCGGACCCTTTACGATAACCCTGAGGTGAAAGTAAAGGATGCTCTCCTGATAAGCAAGGAATCTGCATTCGCTTATAATGGACACATGTGGATAGTTCCATCCAACTTGAATATATACGGCCTCTACTATAACAAAAAATGGTTCCGGGATCACGGCATTTCCGATAAACCAAAAGACTGGAATGAATTCATGGCCATTTGCGAGAAGATCAAAGCCCTCGGCGTTTACCCCATGGTAATGAAAGGAAAACATGCAAGCTCGTATTTCAATTTCGGCTGGGGAACAATTCCCTACACAATCGGCGGGGATGAATACCGGGAGAACGAGTACCATTACCGCCCGGATATTTACAACTCGAAACCGTATGTGAACATGCTGAAGAAGTTAGAGGAATTCAGCAAAAAAGGCTATCTGCACCCAGGAACAGCCAGCTTCGATCATACTCAGTCCCAGATGGAGTTTGTCCAAGGAAAAGCTGCATTAATCACAAACGGCACCTGGATCGCCAACGAAATGAGGGGCGTTGTGCCCAGCGATTTCGAATGGGGCTTTATGGTTTTCCCCGGCAACGATTTGCCTGAACAAACACAAGTGATTTTATTGGCAACAGGCGGGGCAGGTTACATCTGGAAAAATCGTCCGGAGCTCAACAAAAAATGGACAAAGGAATTTAACCTGTGGCTCCTGAACCTGGAGGTTCAGAAGAGGTTTGCCCAAAGTGGAGGAGTACCAACCAGAAAAGACTTTGACGAGACAGAGACCAATGGCGTTTCAGCATCTGTAATAGAAGCACTGAGAGCGATTAGGAGAACAGACGTGATAATCTTGGACAACAAGCCTCGGGCTAAAGTGGTGGCTAACAGTGAAATGGCGAAAATGAGCAAGGTAAGAGGAGATGGATACATTTCAATAATTACAGGAAGAAAATCTGCAGAAGAGGTAGCTGAAGCAATAAACAGCCAGTACATGAAGGGCCTGGCACTTGATAAACAGCAGTAAAATCTAACTGGTGTATCAGGTAAGAGAGGCCGTCCTGCGGGGCGGCCTCTCTTTATGTCGGCAGGACTTTGGCAGATGCTGTATATGCTGACAGAAGCGTGATTGTGTAAGGGATACGGCTGGAGCATTTGAAATAGGATTAATAATTTTTTACGTGGAAAACGGTATGCCTCTAGAGAGCACACACGGTTTGGTTAGGGGGGGCAATGGAAACGGCTTCCCCTTAATTTTTAATTTTTTTATTTTTAAGGAGGAAATTTTTAAAAAAGGGCGAAAATATACTATCAATAGGAAAACGTTTAACCAAGCGAGGGAAAGAATTGGGGTAACTATTAAAGACATAGCAGCAAAAGCAGGTGTTTCCACCTGTACAGTCTCCCGGGTGCTTAACAACCGGGGAAAAAAGGTGAGCGAAGAAACCCGCAGGCGTGTGCTGGAAGCAGCAAAAGAGCTTGATTACAAGCCTAATCTCATCGCCAGAGGTCTAGTTCAGAGGCGCACCTGGCAGATTGGGCTGATCGTTCCCAGCCAGCAGCACCCGCTGATGAGCCTGATAATCGAAGGCCTGCACATCTCTGCGCAAGAACTGGGATACAGTATTATCAGCTGTGCAACAGGCGGCAACAAGGAGCGGGAAGCGAAGTATTTCAATGATCTGCAGACCCGGGGACTCGATGGACTTGTCTGGCTGCCTCCCAACCGGAGGAATTTAGAAGTTGCAAAGCAGTTAGTGAAGAAAGTGCCCACCATCCAAGGCTTCCGGAAGCTGGCAGAGCTCGATGCTCCCTACGTTATTCTCGACAACGTTCGGGGAGGATATAAAGCCACAAAGCACCTAATTGATCTTGGCCATAAAAGAATAGCTCACTTTCACGCAGGCGGAGGAGAAGAGGCACAAGAGCGGTGCCTGGGGTACAGGCAGGCTCTGGAAGAGGCCGGGTTGCCTGTAGAGAAAAAGCTAATTATACCAACAGGATTCGGTTGGTCTTTCGGATACAAAGCAGCTCTTATCATGCACAGGGAAGGCCTCCTTTCCGGTTCCAATCCGGTAACAGCCTGCTTTGCTTGCGGCGACATGACAGCTTGGGGTGCAATTCAAGGGTTCAGATCTTTGGGTTTAAGGGTACCAGAAGATGTGGCGGTGGTCGGCTTCGATGGACTGCCGTTCAGCGATGACATGGAAGTTCCCCTGACTACCATAGCTCAGCCTGGAATCGAGATCGGCAGACTCATCGCCCGCTACCTCCATCAAATGATAGAAGGAAAAAAGGAAGGGGTGAATAGTTTAATTTTAGATCCGCAGCTTATTGTCAGAGCTTCATGTGGAGCAGAAAAAGACTACTTCGAAAAGAAACTGTTGAGAGAAGGGGTTAAAGGAGGGGAAATGGTTGAAGACAGGTCTTAGCATGTACAGCTTAGTAGAGCTGTACAGGGGCAAGTCCAGCGTTGATCAGTTTCTTCAGCAGGCAAAGAAGTGGAACCTCGAAGGAGTAGAGCTTTTAGATTTTTTCTGGCAGGATAAGGAAAAGGAATTGGCAGAGGCAATAGCCCTCAAAGACCAATTAGGCCTGGAGGTTTATTGCTACTCCATCGGCAACAATTTCGTGCAGCTGGAAGCTGAAGCCAGGCAAGGAGAGGTTGACAAAATAGCCGCAGCAATTGAAGTTGCTGAAAAGTTAGGTGCAAAGGTGATTAGGGTCTTCAGCGGCGATGCCCGTGAGGGAATCACCTTTGATCAGGCTTTCAGCTGGATTGTCGAAGGGCTGAAGGCTGGAGCAGCATTAGCTGAAAAAGCAGGTATGAAGCTTGCCCTGGAGAACCACGGCCTGTTTGCCGGCAAAGCAGACCAGGTAGCCCAGGTGATAGCTGAGGTGGGCTCCCCTGCCCTGGGTGCTACTTTGGATACAGGCAACTTCTTATTAGTTGACGAAAATCCTACAGAGGCAGTGCAGAAGCTGGCAGATAAAGCTGCCATGATTCACTTTAAGGATTTCAAGGCAGTGGATGAATCTGTTACAGAGCGGGTTTATCGGTCCAAGTCGGGAAAACGTTATCAAGGGACAATAATCGGTCAAGGGGATGTAGATCTGCCGACTATAGTTTCCATTTTAGCCCAGAAGGGCTACGAAGGTTATCTCTCCATTGAATTTGAGGGCCCGGGAGATCCCGTGGACTCTGTGGCAGCGAGCATAGAGTATGTCAATCAATTAATTAACAAGGTGAAAGGAGCATAATGATGAGCAAGAAAGTAAGGCTGGGAATCATCGGTTGTGGCGGTATTGCAGGCGCGCATCTGGAAGCATACAAAAAAATCAGCGATCAAGTGGAATTTGTTGCCACCTGCGATCTGAACGCAGAGCGGGCCAAACATCGGAAAGAGCAGTATGGTTTTGCCCGCAGCTACACTGACTACGAAGAGATGCTCTCTAAAGAGGAGCTCGATGCAGTCAGCGTTTGCACCTGGAACAACTACCATGCACCTGCTTCCATAGCAGCTCTTGAAGCCGGCGCAAGCGTTTTGTGCGAGAAGCCCATGGCCATGAACGCCAAAGAGGCTGAAGCCATGATCGAGGCAGAGAAAAAGTCCGGGAAGCTCTTGATGATCGGCTTTGTCCGCCGTTTTGGCGAAAACACCAAGTTCTGCAAATCCTTGATCGATAACGGCAAGTTAGGCGAGATCTACTACGTTAAGACAGGCTGCATCCGCAGGGTGGGAAATCCAGGCGGCTGGTTCTCAGACAAGAAGCGCTCTGGCGGAGGTCCCCTCATCGATCTCGGCGTTCACATGATCGACCTTGCCCGCTACCTCATGGGCAAACCAAAAGTTGTTTCTGCTGTGGGAGCAACATACGACAAAGTTGGCATTCGCTCCAATGTAAAAGGAGTTTCCTGGTGGAAGTCCATGGACTACGACGATTACAACGATGTTGAGGATATAGCTGTAGGGTTTGTCCGCTTTGACAATGGAGCTACACTAGTTGTGGAGAACAGCTGGACCCAGCACATCAAAGAAAGCAGACTTTACCTGGAATTGTACGGCAGCAAGGCAGGTATGCAGATGGAGCCTGAACTGGAAATTTACTCTGAAGAAAACGATTACCTCACAGATATCAAACCCAAGATCGATCTTAACAGCAGCTCTTTCAGCGGTATTTTCGAGCGGCAAATCGCACACTTCATAGACTGCGTAGCCAACGGCACACCTTGCCTGAGCCCATCAGAGGATGGTTTAGAGCTGATGAAGATCTTGGACGGCATCTATCAAAGTGCAGAGACTGGTCGTGAAGTGCAATTTTAATTAAAGGGTGGGAAGAATGCGTTTTGGAGTAATCGGGTGCGGGACGGTGGCAGAGTGGGGTCACCTGCCAGCCATCGCAGCCCTGCCCGAGGCAGAGCTGGTTGCAGTAGCGGATCTTGATATACAAAGGGCAGAAAGATTAGGCCGGCGCTTCGGCGCCGACCTAATCTTTCAAGACTACCGTGAGCTGCTTGCCTGTCCTGAGATTGAAGCCGTGGTGGTGGCAACACCAGTGGAAACACACCACCAGATCGTGATGGCAGCAGCGCAGCAGAAAAAACATGTGCTCTGCGAAAAGCCCATAGCACCCTCCTTGGCCCAAGGAAGGGAAATGATTCAGGCCATGAATGAAGCGGGGTGCTATTTGGGGATTAATTTTCTCCTCAGGGAAAGCGAGCCATTGGTTTCAATAAAACGCTATATCGACAAAGGTCTTGTAGGCAAGCTTAAGGTATTGCGCCTCATTTTCAATTCCCCAGGTCCTGGCTGGGCGGGCAAAGAGCGGCTGGACAACTTAATGACCCATGGACTAGGGCCAATTTTCGATTGCGGAGTCCACTACTTTGACCTTGCCCGCTGGTTCACTGGCAGAGAATTTCTGGAGGTAGAGGCTAGAGGTGCCTTTATAGATGAATATCAGAACCCTTTACATGTGATTGCTACCTGCCGGCTTGAGGACGAGATTATGGTGATGATCGAAGAGAGCTGGCTATATACCCATGGTGCCCAAGAAGGCAACCGCTACCGCAGGTATGACATCATTGGCGATGAGGGCACCATCTCTTACAGCACGGACACCGAAGAGCTTGTGCTTTATAGGGAAGATGGCACCACAAGGCTTTATATTGCCAAGGAACAGAAGGCCTTCGATCGGATCTACATCAACTTTATTGAAAGCGTAAAGAACCATCAGCAAAACGGTCTGATCTCAGGTGAAGACGGCCTGCGGGCCGTTGAAGCTGCCCTCCGTGCAGTGGAATCTGCCAGAAGGAAGAAGCAGCCTCACAAACTTGCACAAGTGATCTGAACGAGAAAGGAGGTCGTCCCAAAAGGACAGCCTCCTTTTCTTTAGCATGATGTTTCTGATTCAACTGTGAAACGTTCCCTTTTTGCCAGTCCTTCACCTAACCGCTCTAGTGCCTTTCCAAAATTATTCATGCTTTGTTTTGCTTTGATTAAGATCATAGATCACCACCATCATAAGCATCTCACACTTTCATATAGCCGGATTTGTAGCTCGAAGTAAGAAAAAGCCTCGCTGTAGCGGGGCTTTTGATTAGTGAACATATACGAGGCGATAGTGTTTGACAATGCAGGTTTTTGTCAGTAAATGGCGAAAGATTAAGATATAATAGACATAGGATGTGCTTATTTATGTCCTTAGAGGCAATGAAGAAAAGTATTGCAGAAGCTCAACAGTACTACTATCACCTTGTGCTGCTGGCAGGCGGCACTAGAGGAGAGAGGACCCAATATTTTAAACTGTTAGCCCAAAAAGAGGCTTATCCATATATTAACCTCAGCTTAGAGCTGAGCGAGAAGCTCCTCGAGTATGCCAGCAAGCAAAGGCAATACCAGGCATTCACACATACCAGGGAAATCTTGGCTGGTGCAGAAGAGCCAATAGTTATTGTGGATAAGATCGAACTATTATTTTCACCGGAATTGAACTTAAAACCTGTAGATTTGTTAATGGACATCAGCAAATACAAAACCCTGGTTGTATCCTGGCCCGGTGCTTATAAAGAAGGAATCCTCAGCTACGGGGAGCCAGGCCATCGGGAGTACAATAAAGCTGATGCTTCAGAAATAATAATATTAAAGTTATAGGGGTGGGGGAAAGTGAAGTATCGTGATTTAGTCCAGTTTGAACCGATTGATACAGTGGTCCAGCTTAAAACTGCAGACAAACAGCAGAAAGCCTTGGAACTGGTCCAAAGTTATGTGATTTCAGAGCGCATTTCCCAGCAGTTAACAGATTTGATTTTCCCTCAGCTGCAGTACGATGAGCCTGTAGATAACAAAGGTATTCTGATTGTTGGTAACTATGGAACGGGAAAATCGCACCTCATGTCTGTGATTTCCGCTATTGCAGAATACCCTGATGTACTTCCTGCTGTTCGAAGTGATGAAGTTGCCGAAGCTGCAAAACAGATTGCAGGTAGATTCAAAGTCATTAGGGCTGAACTCGGCGGCAGCGCTATGACCCTTCGGGATATTATCCTCGGTGCAATCCAAAACCAGCTCCACCGGTGGGGAATTGACTACACGTTTTTGCCTGTAGATCAGGTGCCAAACAATAAAGACCCCATGGTAGAGATGATGAACAGCTTCCATGAGGTATTCCCGGACCATGGCCTACTGCTGGTCGTGGACGAGTTACTAGACTACCTGCGGGGAAGAAAAGAGCAAGAACTGATCCTGGATCTGAACTTCCTCAGGGAAATCGGTGAGGTCTGCGCTCTTACACGCTTTCGTTTTGTAGCAGGACTGCAGGAAGCTCTTTTTGACAGCCCACGCTTTCAATTTGCTGCCCATACCCTGGGCAAGGTGAAAGATAGATTTCATCAGGTGCGGATTGTGAAGCAGGATGTAGCTTATGTGGTCTCCCAGCGACTGCTGCAGAAAACAGATGCGCAGAGAGCCAAAATTGAACAGTATCTGCAGAAATTCACCCATTTATATAACCACATGACAGAGAGAATGGAAGAGTTTATAGACCTGTTCCCCATCCATCCAAGCTACCTCGATGCCTTCGAACAAATGTCCATTGCTGAAAACCGAGAGATCTTAAAGACCATCAGCGATGCCATCAAAAAACTCATCGACACTGAACTTCCGCAAGATGAGCTTGGGCTGTTGGCCTACGATCACTACTGGTCCGTGATGCAGGAAAATCCAGTTTTACGCAGTATCACCGAAGTGCGGGATGTGTTGGACAAAAGCAAAGTCTTAGCGGATCGGATCGAAAAAGCCTTTACAATACCTTTCTTTAAACCTGCTGCTTTGCGGATTATCCGCGCTTTGAGCGTCCACAGGCTCACAACAGACGACATCTACACTCCTTTAGGGCTCACTGCAGAAGAGCTCAGAGATCAGCTTTGCCTCCACCTGCCGGAGCAGCCGGACTCTGACTTTTTAAAAACTTCAATTGAATCTATCCTGCGGGAGATTTCCCGGACTGTCAGCGGGCAATTTATTTCGACCAATGAAGAAAACCAGCAATATTATTTGGACCTGAAAAAGGACATCGACTACGACGCTTTAATTGAACAGAAAGCCGAAACCTTAAGCGACAGCCAACTAGACCGCTACTACTTCGATGTTCTCCTCACTGCCATGGAGTGCTCTCCCACTCCTTGCGTGAGGGGACACAGGATTTGGCAGTACAGTATAGAGTGGCGAGAGAGAAAGGTGATGCGGCTAGGATATCTGTTCTTCGGCGCTCCCAATGAACGATCCACAGCCCATCCTCCCAGGGACTTTTACATTTATTTCCTCCAGCCGTTTGATCCACCGTCCTTTGTTGACGAAAAGAAAGCAGATGAGGTGTTTTTAAAGTTAATCAACCGAGATGAGGAGTTTGACAATTCCCTCAGGCTATTTGCAGCCTCCCGGGAGCTTGCAAGCACCTCTAGCCGCGGGACCAGGAGAATCTACGATGAGAAGGGTGATGGATACAAGAGGACTCTGATTGAGTGGCTCCACGAGAACTTCAACAATAATTACGATGTTACATACAAAGGAGTGACCAGAAAGGCAGGAGAGTTTTTGAGGAGTTCCTCAGACGAGGCTTTTCGGGATCAGGTGAACATCATCGCCTCTACATGCCTTGCGCCACATTTTCAGGATTTGGCTCCTGAATATCCGGCCTTCCCAAACCTTATCACCCAGGAAAACATCCCTCAGGCCGTGGGTGATGCAATCAAGTGGATCTTAGGGCAGATTAAGCCAAAACAGGGAAGGAACGTCCTTACAGCCTTGGAGCTTTTAGGCGGCGAGAGGCTAGATCCAAGCCGATCCCGTTATGCTAAGCACATTCTGTCTCTCTTACGGAAAAAAGGTCCTGGCAAAGTGCTGAACCGGAACGAGATCGTTAAAAAGCATTATGATGAAGTTGAATACGAAATAAAGTATCGCCTGGAGCCAGAGCTTGTAGTGGTGGTGCTGGCAAGTTTAATCTACACCGGCGATATCACCATGACGGTAGGCAGGTTAAAGATCGATGCGGGCAATATTGAAGAACTCGGCAGAATGCCTTTAGAGAGCCTTGTTAATTTCTCCAGCATCGAACCGCCTCGGGATCTGCCAATCCCTGAACTGAAAGAGCTCTTTGAGTTTCTCGGCCTTCCACCAGGCCTGATCGTTGATCCCACTAACAGAGATGATGCTGTGCGGCAGATGCAGGAGAAATTAGGCAGCCTTATCGAGCGAGAAGTGAAGGCAAGGCACAATGTGCAGGAAGGTCTCTCTTTTTGGGGTATGGCTCTTTTAGATGAGACGGAAAAAGCCTCTCTTCTGAAAGCGTTAGAGGAGCTAGATGCCTTTCTGCAGCCGTTATCTTATTTCAACACCCCAGCCAAGTTGAGAAATTTCAAGTATACTCTTGCTGAGATCAAAGCTCAGAGCAAAAACGTGCTTGAGTTAGAAAGATTGGAAAAATTGCTAGACTTGATCAGTTCCACTATGTCTTTAACTGGCTACCTTACTACTGCGGAAAGCGTTTTGGGCAAAGACGATCCTTGGACAGCTTCCGTACAGAAGAAGCGGCTCGAGCTTTTTGAAAAGATCAAAACAGCTCAGGATCCGACTATATTGCAGACAGAAATCAAAGGGATATTGGAGAAGCTCAAGGAAGCTTACATCGAGTCATATTATGATGCCCATCAAAAAGCCAGGCTCAACAGCTATGGGGAAAAGCGCAAGAAAGGCCTCCGTTCCGACTTTAGGCTGAGGACGCTGAATAGCCTGCGGCAGCTGGACTGGCTTTCTCCTAACGAGCTAGACGAGCTGCAAAACCGCCTAGATCAGCTGAAGGTCTGTGATTCGCTTACCAAATCTAAATTAAAAGATGTACCGTATTGTCCTCATTGTGGCTTTAAGCCACAGGAAGAGGATGTTAAGGTTAATGTGAATGTAGCCCTTGAACAATTAGAGTTAGATTTAGACAAACTGTATCAGAAATGGACGGCAAATCTAATCGACAGCCTGCAAGATCCCAGCACGCAGCAGGATTTTGAGCTGCTTGATCCCAAAGTGCAGCAGCGGCTCAAGGAGATTGTCTCCCAAGGTGCACTGCCAGAGAATATTGACACTACCCTGCTATCCAGCATCAAAAGCGTGCTCAGCGGACTCATACCGGTGTACTTATCCTTTGAGGCTCTTAAGAAATCTTTATCAGGTGCACCATGTACCAAGGAAGAGTTTAGGAAGCGCTTTGAACGCTATTTAGACACGCTTACTCAAGGACAAGATCAGACGAAGGTTAGGATTGTGGTTAAGTAGAGGAGGAATTGCTTTGGCCAAGGACACCTTGGATCTTAAGTATCAAAAGACAACCCGAGATACACAGCGATTTAAGTTAACCAAAGAACACCTGGATCAGGTGCGGCATATAGAGGGTTTCCCTATTGCTGATGATGAGGATATCATCAATCTTTCTGATCCGCCATACTATACAGCTTGTCCAAATCCTTTCATCCAGGATTTCATCGACAAATATGGCAAACCCTATGATCCAGCAAATGATGACTACCACAGGGAGCCCTTTGCAGCTGATGTTTCTGAGGGAAAGAATGATCCCATTTACAATGCCCATTCTTATCATACGAAAGTGCCTCACAAAGCAATTATGCGTTATATTCTCCATTACACAGAACCTGGGGATATTGTCTTCGATGGGTTCTGCGGCACAGGTATGACTGGAGTTGCTGCCCAGCTGTGTGGAGATAAGCAGACTGTGCAATCTTTAGGTTATGAGGTTCTAGAGGATGGTACTATTCTAGATGAAAGGAAACAGCCTTTCTCCAAGTTGGGAGCACGCAAGGCGGTGTTGGTGGATCTTTCGCCCGCAGCTACTTTTATTGCCTATAATTACAATAGCCCTGTGGATGTGGAGGAGTTTGAGCGGGAGGCTAAGCGGATTTTAGATGAGGTTGAAAAAGAGTGCGGTTGGATGTATGAGACTAGGCATTTGGTGAATGGGAAAGAACAGATAGGCTTAGATGGCAAGCCCATAATGGGGAAGATTAATTATACAGTTTGGTCTGATGTTTTTGTATGCCCTCAGTGCTCTGAAGAAATCATTTTTTTTAATGAAGCATTTGATCAAAAAAACAAAAGAGTAAGGGATAATTTTAGCTGTCCTAATTGTGGTAAACTTTTGACAAAACGTTTTCTAGAGAGAGCGTTAATTAATGTGTATGATGAGGGATTAGAACAGGCTGTAACTCAAGCGCGTCAGGTTCCTGTCTTAATTAATTATTCAGTGGGAGAGAAAAAGTTTGAAAAAAAAGTTGATGAATACGATCTTGAGTTATTGAAAGGTATTGAAGAAGGAAAAATTTCTTATTGGTATCCTATTTCGCCGATACCCGAAGGGGAGGAGTCTAGTAGAAATATTCCTCTTGGAATTACTCATGTCCATCAATTTTTCACGAAACGGAATTTGTGGGCAATATCTTGCTGTATGGCAACTATAGATAATGTTAAAGATGTCAGATTAAGAAATACACTTATTTTCACATTCGAACAATTGATTTTAGGGATGTCGAAACTGGCTAGGTATGTACCTCGTCATTACTCTCAGGTCAATCAATTTTTAAGCGGTACGTTGTATATTGCATCCCAGGTAGTTGAGGTAACACCTTGGTATATAATCAACAAACGAAAGTTGGCAAATTTAATAAAAACATATAGTCAAACACGAACAAATTTAGTTTATACTTCGTGTTCTTCTGCAAATGATCTTCTTTTGGATGATAACACCATAGACTATATATTTGTAGATCCTCCTTTTGGTGGAAATCTAATGTATTCCGAACTTAACTTTTTATGGGAGTCTTGGCTTAAAGTTTTCACAAACAATAAACCTGAGGCTATCGAAAATAGCTTCCAGGGTAAAGGCATACAAGAATACCAACAGCTCATGGAACAATGTTTTAGGGAATATTATAGGGTTCTCAAGCCGGGACGTTGGATGACAGTTGAATTTCACAACTCCAAGAACCAAATCTGGAATGCGATCCAGGAAGCAATTAACAGAGCCGGTTTTGTTGTTGCGGACACTAGAGTTTTAGATAAAAAACAAGGAACTTTTAAACAATTGACATCAACAACTGCAGTCAAACAAGATTTAATTATATCAGCATACAAACCAACAAGGGAGTTTGAGAAAAGTTTTGCCCTGAAAGCAGGCACTGAAGAAGGCGTCTGGGAATTTGTAAATAACCACTTGAAAAAACTTCCTACAGTCGTAGAGGTTGAAGGTATTATAGAAATAATCTCAGAACGTCAAAACTTTCTACTTTTCGACAGAATGGTGGCCTTTCACATCGAACGAGGCATAGCAGTGCCTATTAGTTCGGCAGATTTCTATGCTGGTCTAAAACAACGATATGTTGAGCGGGATGGTATGTATTTCTTGCCGAAACAGGCAGCAGAGTATGATCAAAAACGTCTTGCAGCAAAAGGAGTAGGACAATTGTCCTTGTTTGTTAACGACGAGAAGTCTGCCATCCAGTGGTTGAGGC